>Ga0134124_10000022_pt1 | contig 259050 bp, 203 predicted proteins | sample KB304_FD_96880 | JGI IMG/M metagenome (GOLD analysis project Ga0134124, IMG submission 96880) | Terrestrial soil microbial communities without Nitrogen fertilizer from Kellogg Biological Station, Michigan, USA - KB3-0-4 | ecosystem: Environmental > Terrestrial > Soil > Unclassified ...
CATGCGCAGAACGAGCCCGCCGCCGTGCCGCGCCAGGTTCCTGCCCGCGGCCACATCGGCCAACAGGCCGTCGAGCCCGCGCAAAAGCCGTCCCGCCGAAAAGCCGGCCATCCCACCTCCGTTACCGCTGCCATGAGTGCTGCGATCAGGTATACGGAGGGGCCACGCCGGCCGTCGGTGCGGTCGCCGGCGGCACAAACGAAAAGGGCCTCAGGATGACCCTGAGGCCCTTCTGAAAATTGCGCTGCCGGGGAAGCAGATCAGCGAACCGCGCCGCGGCGGAACAGATTGACGATCGCCAGCAGGACGACCGCGCCGAGCAGCGACAGGAGCAGACCGGAAAGACTGAAGTTGCCCTGTGTGATGGAGCTGGTTCCGAACAGAGGAGCGAGGAGCACGCCGGCCAGCAGAGCGCCCACGATACCGACGACGATGTTCAGAATGACGCCCTGCTGTGCATTCGTGCGCATGATCATACTGGCCACCCAGCCGATCAGTCCGCCCACGATGAGCATGATGATGATATTCATGGTTGAACCTCCCTATCGTAAGTCACCGTTGTTATTCGATCGTTCACCTGCCGTTTGGGGTAATAGCAACAGGCGTGCCAATACGTGCCATTCGGATCGGCCGATCCGGCTTACAATGGCGTGATCTTGCCGCCGCGCTGGCACCCGCTCGTCCGCTCCTTCCTCTTCCTGGTCGCCTTTTTCGGCGTCCAGCTGCTCGCTTCGGCGTTCCTCCACCCTCTCCTCCGCGGCATCGACGGAAGGGGGGTCCGCGCGCTGCTCGCCTTCGCGCTGACGGCGCCGCTGCTGGTGCCGGTGACGCTTTTGTTTCTCCGCTTTCTCGACCGGCGCAATCTGGCCAGCCTCGGCGTCCGCTGGCCGCCGGGAGGAAGGCCGGCGGCGTGGCGCCAGGCGGTGCTGGTGCCTGTCGTGGTCCTGGGGCTTCTCGCGGTCTGGTTTGCGCTCCTCGCTCTTCTGCCCGGCGTCGCGGTGCGCTTCGGCGGCCGGAGCGGCGACCTCGCCGGGGCTCCGGGCTTCGCCGGTCTCGCCGGACTGCTCGCCGCGTTCCTGATCCAGGGGGGTGTCGAGGAGTGGGTGTTCCGTGGCTACATCTATCGCGCGCTCCGCGACCGCTGGCGCCGCGGCGCGGCGGTGCTCGTGTCGTCCCTGCTCTTCGCCGCGCTGCACGCCGCCAATCCGGATTTTTCCGGAACGGCTCTGGTCAACACCTTTCTCGCCGGAGCGATCTTCGCCCTCCTGGTGGAGCGCAGCGGCAGCCTGTGGAGCGCGACCCTGGCGCACGGCGTGTGGAACTTCGCGGTCTCCTGCCTCCTGTCGCTGCCGGTGAGCGGCGTCAATCTGCCGCACCTGCTGGTGCTGTCGGTGCGCGGACCGGACCTCCTCACCGGCGGCGGCTTCGGGCCGGAGGGGAGCCTGCTCCTCACCCTTCTGGCCCTGCCGATCGCCGTCGCCGTCTCCCGCCGACCTCTACGAGGGATCGAGGTGTCGGCGCTGGAGGACGTTTCGCCCTCTCAGCCCCTGGAGACAGGGGGTGGCCCAGGCCTTGCTAAGTCTGCGAAGACAGCGTTCGAAGATGAAGGGGAGGCGGTATGAGGCAAACCAGCGTCGTGATCCTCGCATGGCTGATGTTCGCGGCCACACCTGCCACCGCGCAAACCGTGACGGGACAGGAGTTCGGCGAGCGGATCGAGGTCAATACGGTCAACGTCGAGGTCCATGTCACGGACAAGAACGGCAAGCCGGTCACCGGCCTCCAGCGGGGAGACTTCACGCTGCTGGAGGACGGCAAGCCGATGATGATCGCCAATTTCGACGCCATGGTGCACCAGGCCGCAGCTCTGCCGGCGCTCCCGGCGACGACCACGGTGCCCACCAGCCCCGGCGGAGCCCAGATCGCCGTCGCGCCGCCCCCGGAGCGGGACGCGGCGTCCTGGGTGATCTTCGTGGACGACGTCTTCATCCACCCCGTCCACCGGACCCGCGTGCTGCGCCAATTGCGCGCCTTCATCGACTCCGAGCTCACCACCGGCGACCAGGTGATGCTGGCCACCTACGACCACGGCCTCCACATCCGCCTGCCGTTCAGCAGCGACCGCGCCGCGCTCGCCCGCGCCCTGGACGCGATGGAGCGGCTCGCGGGAAACGGCAACGAGCTCGACCGGGCGCGCCACGAGGCGCTCCAGCGCCTCCTCCAGGAGCTCGATCCTCTCGGTCTCGGCGGAGACAAACCGGAGAAAACTCAACGCGGTGCCGGCCGCGGCAAGGAAGAGCAGGACGATGCCGGCGGCGGCGGCGGCTCCTCTCCACAATGTCCGGCCAACGTGTCCGAGCCGGTCAAGACCTATGCCGCGGCGGTGCGCCATGAGGTCCTGAGCAGCGTCGGCGCCCTGACCGTCCTGGTCAACTCTCTCTCGGGCATCCCGGGACGCAAGGTGCTCCTCCACGTCAGCGACGGCATCCCGCTGACCCCGGGCGAAGACCTGTTCCAGGTGCTCTACCAGATCTGCGGCGGCGGCGCCGCGACGTCGGGCCTGTCGGGAATGCGGGTCTTCGGCGGCAGCGGCAGCGTGCTTTCGGCCGGCTATCAGGGCGGCCAGGCGGCGCTCGACGCCCAGGCTTTCAGCACGGCGAAGGAGTGGACGACGTTCACCGCGCACGCCAACGCGCAGCGGGTGACGCTGTACACGCTCCAGGCGAGCGGTGCCGAGGCGGCAGGCGCCGGCGCGGACATGGGGCCGGAGGACCGCGCGCTGACCCTGCCCGAAGTCGCCTCGATCGAGAGCTCGAACCGCCAGCAGCCGCTGTCGGCGATGGCGAGCGACACCGGCGGCAAGGCGATCTTCTGGGCCAACGACATCCGGCCCGAGCTCATCCACATCCAGGAAGACCTCGCAACCTATTACTCCCTCGGCTTCAATCCGGCCCACAGCGGCGACGGCCGCGAGCACCGCATCACCGTGAAGGTCAAGCACCCTGGCGTCACCGTGCGCTATCGCCAGAGCTACCGTGACAAACCGGCGCTGGAGCGGGCGGTGGACCGCACTCTCGCCAGCCTCTACTACGGCTACCAGGACAATCCGCTCGACGTCGAGATCGAGGTGGGAGACATGGCGCCGGACGGGAAGGGCAACTGGGCCGTCCCCTTCCGCCTGCGCATCCCGCTGTACAAAGTGACCATGCTGCAGACCGCGGCGTCGTTCGAGGGGAAGGTGCGGTTGCTGATCGCGAGCCAGACCGACGGCAAGAAGACGCCGCTGCGCCAGGTGGCGGTGCCGATCAAGATCCCGCGGCTGAGCGCGCTCACAGCCCTGGGCCAGTACTATCAATACGAGGTGAATCTCACCCTCGAGCCCGGCGAGCAGAACGTGGCGATCGCCGTGCGCGACGAGGCGTCCACCACCACATCCTTCCTGGCCCGGACGCTCAAGCTCGGCAAGCCGGGGGACACCGCGCCGGCGCGCTGACGAGGGAACGATGCGGACATTGTACCTGGCAGTCTCGGCTCTGACTCTGGCGGCCACGGCCGCCACCCTCACCGCCCAGCCGGCTCCCGTGGGCATGCCATTCGGCGAACGGGTCGACGTCGACCTCGTCAACATCGAGGTGTATGTCACGGACAAGGACGGGCACCCGGTGAGCGGATTGCAACGCGACGATTTCACCCTGCTCGAAGACGGCAAGCCGATGCAGATCACCAACTTCGCCGTCGTCGACCGGTCCCCCGCCGCCAGCTCTCCCGGCGCGAGCACCGCGGCGGCGGCCGTGGCGCCAGCGGCAGCGGTGCCGGCCGAACGGGTTTCCGATCCGCAGCACCTGGTCCTCTTCATCGACAACACGCACATCACCGCAGGCCACCGCAACCGCGTGCTATGGCAGGTCCGCGATTTCCTGGGCCGCCGCCTGGCCGCCGGCGACCCCGTGATGCTGGTCACCTGGGATCCGGGGCTGCACATTCGCCTGCCCTTCACCATCGACCGCGAGGCCCTCACCAAGGCCTTGGACGCCCAGGAGAGGGTCGCCACCACGAACCGTGAACGTGCCCGCAGCTTTGCCATGCGTCAGATCCAGGAGATCCAGGAGGTGTCGCTCGCCATGCAGAAGGCGGAGATGCGCGCCCAGAGAGGCGGCCGCTTCAAGGACGGCGACGACGATCCGAGGCGCGCGGAAACCGACACCGCCTGCCCGCCGGAGATCGTGCAGCCGGCGCGGGACTACGCCCAGGAAGCCCGCAACGAGGTGCTGCGTTCGATCCGCGGTCTGACGGTGCTGATCAACTCGCTGTCAGGGCTGCCCAGCCGCAAGGCTCTCCTCCTGGTCAGCGACGGGCTGCCCGCGACCCCCGGAGAAGACATGTTCGAGGTCCTCAACCTCATGTGCAAGGATGCGAGCCTCCTCGCCACGCTGGTCTACCGGGGAGACCAGGCGATGATCGACGCGCAGGCCTACAGTGTCGTGAAGCAGTGGGACGAGGTCGCGTCTCACGCCAGCGCGCAGCAGGTGACGCTGTACACGCTCCAGGCCAGCGGGCTGGAGGGCACCATCAATTCCTCCGCGGCCATGGAGCCCGGCGAGGAGCTCCTCCGGGCGCAGACGGTGGACCGGATCGAACGGGAGAACCGGCGGGCGTCTCTCACCCTCCTCGCCACGAGCACCGGAGGGCGGGCCGTGCTCGACGCCAACGATCTCAGGCTGGACATGGCGCGTATCGAGGACGACCTCGGCCACTACTATTCGCTCGGCTACCCGCCGCCCCACACAGGCGACGGGCGCAGCCACGAGATTACCGTCAAGGTCCGGCGCGCCGGCACGCGTGTCCGCCACCGCCAGCGCTACCGCGACAAGCCGGCCCTGGAACGGGCGGTGGACCGCACCCTCGCCAGCCTCTACTACGGCTACGAGGACAACCCGCTCGACGTCCAGGTCGAGGTCGGAGACATGGCATCATCCGGGAAAGGCACCTGGTCGGTCCCCTTCCGCCTGCGCATTCCGCTCTACAAAGTGACCCTGCTGCCCACCGAGACGTCGTTCGAGGGGAAGGTACGGCTGCTGGTGGCGACCCAGACCGACGGCAAGCAGTCGCCGCTGCGCCAGGTGGAGGTACCGATCAAGATCCCGCGGATGAGCGCGCTGACGGCCCTGGGGCAGTACTATCAGTACGAGGTGAAGCTCACCCTCGAGCCCGGCGAGCAGAACGTGGCGATCGCCGTGCGCGACGAGGCGTCCACCACCACGTCCTTCCTGGCCCGGACTCTCAAGCTCGGCAAGCCGGGGGAGACCGCGCCGGCGCGCTGAGCGCCCGAGATCGGACCGCGAATCCCATGCAGAGACTCCGCACCGCCGTTTGCGCCCTGGCTCTCTCCGCCGGCCCCGCCGTGCTCCTGGCGCAGGCTCCCCAGGCCCCGGTGCCCTCTCCCTTCGGGGAGCGCGTCGACGTCAACATCGTCAACGTCGAGGTCTGGGTGACCGACAAGGACGGCAACCCGGTCCACGGTCTCCAGCGCGGTGATTTCGAGCTGCGCGAGGATGGCAAGACGTTGCAGGTCGTCAACTTCGAGGCCTTCACGAAGAAAGAGACCCCAGCGGCAGCCGCTCCGTCTTCGACTCCGGGTGCGGAGGAGCCCCGCAGCAAGGCAGGCGGCGCCGCGCCGGATGCCATGCACCTGGTGATCTACGTCGACAACACCTTCCTGGTGCCGGCGCACCGCAACCGCGTCCTGCAGCAGCTCCGTGACTTCATCGGCCGGCTCTCTCCCGAGAGCGAGGTGATGCTGGTCACCCAAGATCCGGCGCTCAAGGTGCGCCAGGCGTTCACCCGCGACCGCGCCGCGCTCCTGCGGACGGTGGATGCGATCGAAACCTCGGGCGCCCTGGGGGTGAGCCATGCCTCGGCGAAAGCACAGGCGATCGACACGATCCTCAACATCCGGGAGACCTACTGGAAGTTCGACCCGTGCCCGTCCGACCTCGTGCAGCCGGCCCGCAGCTACGCCGACCAGTTGCGCGCCGACGTCCTGCGCTCCCTCGGCGCCATGACGGTGCTGGTGAACTCGCTCTCCGGCGTCCCCGGCCGCAAAGCCCTGCTGCTGGTCAGCGACGGCATGCCGGTCACGCCCGGCGAAGAGGTCTTCCAGACCCTGGTCGAGCTGTGCGACTCGAACGGAACCTCTGGGTTCGGCGATCCCGGGCAGGCCGGCCCCTCCGGCAACGGCCACTACGACGCCAGCCAGGCCGCTCTCGATGCGCAGAGCTATGACACCACCTCCGCCTTCCGGGCGTTCACCGGCCACGCCAACGCGCAGCGCGTCACCGTCTACGCCCTGGAGGCCAGCGGGCTCGCGGGTGCCGCCGCCGCCGCCGCGGACATCGGGCCGCGCGAGAGGGTGCTCCAGCTTCCCGGCATCCAGCAGGTGGAGATCAGCAACCTGCAGAATTCGCTGTTCGTCCTCGCCAGCGACACCGGCGGGCGCGCCATCCTGAACGCCAACGACCTCACGCCCGACCTGACGCACATCCAGGAGGACTTCGCCTCCTACTACTCGCTCGCCTACACCCCGCCGCACACCGGCGACGGCCGCGACCACCGCATCGAGGTGCGGGTGAAGCGCCCCGGGACGAAGGTCCGCTACCGGCAGAGCTACCGCGACAAGCCCGCCCTGGAACGGACGGTGGACCGCGCTCTCGCCAGCCTGCTGTACGGCTACGAGGACAATCCGCTCGAAATCCAGGTCGAGATCGGCGACCCGTCGGCGCTCGACAAAGGGAGCCGGTCAGTGCCGATCCGCCTGCGGATCCCGCTGTTCCGCGTGACCATGCTCCCGACGGAGACGTCGTTCGAAGGCAAGCTGCGCGTCCTGGTGGTGACCGACGATGCAGCCGGCAAACGGTCGCCGGTGCGCCAGGTCCAGGTGCCGATCAGCATTCCGCGGCTGTCCGCGCTGACCGCCCTGGGGCAGTACTACCAATACGAGGTCAAGCTCACCCTCCCAGCCGGTGAGCAGCATGTGGCCATCGCGGTGCGCGACGAGGCGACGACGACCACCTCGTTCATCGCGCGGACTTTGAAACTATGAGGAGATCCTGATGAAGATCCTGTGCATCGCCCTGCCCGCTTTTCTCGTGGCTGCGGCACCCGCCCTCTCCGCCCAGGCTCCGCAGCCGGCCGCCGCCGACAAGAGCTTCGGCGAGTCGGTCGAAGTCAACGTCGTCAACGTCGAGGTCTACGTCACCGACGCCAACGGGCGGCGGGTGGACAATCTGCGGCAGAGCGACTTCACCCTGCTCGAAGACGGCAAGCCGATGCAGATCGTCAACTTCGACGCCGTCGACCGGGCGGCCGCCGCTCTGGCCGCCGCCCCCGTCCCTGCCGCCGCGCCGACACCGGCGCAGGCGGCGCAGCAGGCGGTGCAGACGACCGATCCGCTGCATATGGTGGTCTTCATCGACAACACCCATCTCGCGCCCGGCCACCGCACCCGCGTCCTGGAGCAGCTCCGCGGCTTCCTCACCCAGCGCCTCGTCCCCGGCGACGCCGTCATGCTGGCGACCTACGATCCGGGCTTCCACGTGCGGCTCCCCTTCACCGCGGACCGGGAAGCCCTGTCCCGGGCGCTCGACGCGGTGGAAAAGATCGCCGGCGACGGCGGCGGCGACAGCCGGGCGCGCCGCGCCGCCCTGGAGCACGTGGTGGAGATCCAGGAGCGGACGCTGATGGCCCAGTCGAAGCAGGACCAGATGGCAGACAAATCGAACAAGCGGGGCGGAGGAGGAGCAGCAGGAGGCGGGGAGGACAGCGCGAACGGCTCGGAATCCGACACGCCCTGCCCGCCGGAGATCGCAGAGCCGGTCAAGAGCTACGCCCAGCAGTCCCGGCAGGAGGTCCTGCGCTCCATCACCGGTCTCAAGGTGCTGGTCAACTCGCTGTCGGGCCTGCCCGGCCGCAAAGCCGTGCTGCACGTCAGCGACGGTCTTTCGGTGACCCCGGGAGAGGAGCTGTTCCAGGCCCTCTATGAGCTGTGCGGCGGCGGCGCCGCGACCTCGGGACCGAACGGCGCTACGCGGTCGGTGGACGCGCAGGTCCTGAGCGTTCGTACCTACCGCGGCAACCAGGCGATGATCGACGCGCAGGAATACAGCACGGCCAAGCAGTGGAACGACCTCGCGGCGCACGCCAGCGCGCAGCGCGTGACGCTCTACACCCTCCAGGCGTCCGGCCTCGCCGGGGGAGCCTCCGAGGCCGCCGGCATGGGTCCCGGAGACCGGCTCCTGCAGAACAGCTCCGTCGCCCAGATCGAACGGGAGAACCTCCGCGGCTCTCTCACCGCCCTCGCCAGCGGCACCGGCGGGCGCGCGGTCTTCGACGCCAACGACCTGTCGAAGGACATCGCCCACATCGAAGACGACCTCGGCCATTACTACTCCCTGGGCTACACGCCGCCGCACACCGGCGACGGCCACGACCACAACATCACGGTCAAGGTGCAGGGGGCCGGCCTGCACGCCCGCTACCGCCAGGTCTATCGCGACAAGCCGGCGCTGGAACGGATCGTCGACCGCACTCTCGCCGCCCTCTTCCTCGGCACCGGCGACAACCCGCTGGCCGTCACCATAGAGGTCGGCGACATCGTCCCGGACACCTCCGGAGCCTCCGGAGCCAAGGGCGCCCAGGGCTCCGTGGTCCCCATCCGCCTGCTCATCCCGCTGAGCAACGTCGGCCTGACCATGCGCGGTGAAGGCTACGACGGCAAGCTGCGTGTTTTCGTGGCGACCTCGACCCTCGGCGGCGGCAACTCCCCTGTCCGCCTGATTGAGGTGCCGCTGCGCATCCCGATGCAGAACAGCCAGGCGACGATGATGCAGAACTATCTCTATGAGGTGAAGATCCAACTCCCCCCGGGTGAGCACAAGGTCGCCGTCGGCATCCGCGACGAAGTCACCAACATCGCGTCGTACCTGTCCAAAAAGGTGGAGGTGGCAGGAGGAGCAGCCAGGTAGATCGTTCCAACCCCGAGGAGGTCTCGATGAAGATCCTGCGCATCGTTTCGCCCGCCGTCGTCCTCGCGCTGGCGGCGTCTTCTCTGGCCGCACAGTCCGGCCAGCCGGGCGCCGCCAAATTCGGCTCCCAGGTCGACGTCAACGTGGTCAACGTCGAGGTGTACGTCACCGACGCCAACGGGAAGCGGGTGGACGGCCTCCAGCGCAAGGACTTCACGCTCCTTGAAGACGGCAAGCCGATGCAGATCGTCAACTTCGACGCCGTCGACCGCACGGTTTCGGTCCACGCCGCGGCTCCCCTTGCCGTGCCGGCTGCGCCGGCCGCTCCAGGCGCCGCGCCGGCAACGGCCCCCGCGACGCAGACGGCGGCTGCCGATCCTCTGCACCTGGTGGTCTACGTCGACAACACCCATCTCGCGCCGGGCCACCGCACCCGCGTCCTGGAGCAGCTCCGCGGCTTCCTCACCCAGCGTCTCGTCCCCGGAGACGCCGTCATGCTGGCCACCTACGATCCGGGCCTGCACGTGCGGCTCCCCTTCACGGCCGACCGGGACGCTCTCTCCCGGGCACTGGATACGGTGGAAAAGATCACCGGCGATGGCGGCAGCGACAGCCGGGCTCGCCGCGCCGCCCTGGAGCAGGTCGTGGAGATCCAGGAGAGGACGCTGAACGCCCAGGCGAAGCAGGACAGGATGGCCGACAAGATCAACAAGCGAGGAGATCCCGACGCGGGAGACGATCCGAACCGGTCAGAATCGGACACGCCGTGCCCGCCGGAGATCGCGGAGCCGGTGAAGAGCTTCGCCCAGCAGTCCCGGCAAGAGGTCCTGCGCTCCATCACCGGCCTCACCGTGCTGGTGAACTCGCTGTCGGGCTTGCCCGGCCGCAAAGCCGTGCTGCACGTCAGCGACGGCCTCTCGGTGACCCCCGGAGAGGAGCTGTTCCAGGCCCTCTATGAGCTGTGCGGCGGTGGCGCCGCGACCTCGGGGCCGAACGGCGCCACGCAGTCGGTGGACGCGCAGGCCCTGAGCGTCCGCACCTATCGCGGCAACCAGGCGATGCTCGACGCCCAGCAATACAGCACGGTCAGGCAGTGGAACGATCTGGCGGCCCATGCCAGCGCGCAACGCGTGACGCTCTACACCCTCCAGGCGTCCGGCCTCGCCGGGGGAGCGTCCGAGGCCGCCGACATGGGTCCCGGAGACCGCCTCCTGCAGACCGGCTCCGTCGCCCAGATCGAACGGGAGAACCTCCGCGGCTCTCTCACCGCCCTCGCCAGCGGCACCGGCGGACGGGCGGTCTTCGACGCCAACGATCTGCAAAAGGACATCGCCCACATCGAGGACGACCTCGGCCACTACTACTCGCTGGGCTACACGCCGCCGCACACCGGCGATGGCCACGACCACAACATCACGGTCAAGGTGCAGGGAGCCGGCCTGCACGCCCGCTACCGCCAGGTCTACCGCGACAAACCCGCCCTGGAGCGGATCGTCGACCTCACCCTCGCGGCCCTCTTCCTCGGCACCGGCGACAATCCCCTGGCCGTCACCCTGGAGATCGGCGACATCGTCTCCGGCACCGCCGGCGCCGCGAGCAAGGCAGGCGCGCCGGGCTCCATCGTCCCCATCCGCCTGCTCATCCCGCTCAGCAACGTCGGCCTCACCATGCGCGGCGACGGCTACGACGGCAAGCTGCGCGTCTTCGTGGTGACCTCGACCACCGGCGGCGGCAACTCCCCGGTCCGCCAGATCGAAGTGCCGCTGCGCATTCCGATGCAGAACAGCCAGGCGACGATGATGCAGAACTACCTCTACGAGGTGAAGCTCCAACTCCCCCCCGGCGAGCACCGGATCGCCGTCGGCATCCGCGACGACGTCACCAACATGGCGTCGTTCCTGTCCAAGGCGGTGCAGGTGGGAGGCGGAGCGGCGAAGTAGGTTCGGCCAGCTTCACTCGGGCGCGGGGAACAATCTCTGGAACAGATCCAGGATTGTTTTGCCAGACGGAGAGGACCCGGCGAAGGAAAGGATGAAAAGCGGCTCGCCCTGGCCCAATTCGGCGAGCCGTCTCAGGCCGGCCGCAGGAGCCTCTTCGTCCGCCTGCCCTGACATCTGCTGGACCTGTACTGGCACGATACGGATCGGGCTTTGTCCCTCTAGGCGAGGAGCCGCCTTCATGGCGTCGACAACCGTCAACGTTCCGTCCAGGGACTCCCAGCTCGATACGAAAAGGCACACGACGGTATCGGCAAGAATCGTCGTCGCAAGTGACCCCAGCTCGGTCACTCCGGTGCGGGCGTCGATCAAAAGATAGTCAGGCTTGAGCTCTTCCTCGATTCGGGCGTGCAAGTCGAGCAAGAGCATCAGACCCTGCCCACTTGGATCGTCGAAACGTACCTGCTCGCCAAGTTTTTTCAGCGCAGCCCAGTAATCCCGGTGCGGTGCGGGCCCGGCAGGCATCAACCGCAGCCACCCTCCCACGCCCGATGAGACCGGAATCTCCAGCATGTGCTCCGTGAGCGGAGGCGGAGATGCCGTCTCCTCAGAGGCCGCAACGAGATAGGGAACGGCACCACCTATCTGGCCCTGCTCGCCTTCTTGGCCTAAGGAATGGCCCAGCTTGTAGTGGAGCCCTGGGGCTTCGAAATCAAAATCGAGAGCCACCACGCCCTTCCCGAGGGATGCGAGAAAGAGCGCCGCGTCCGCCAGGAGCGCTGAGCGACCGACGCCGCCCTTGTAGGAGTAGAAGGCCAGCGTCTCCACGACGAATCAGGCCGCCAACCCGAAAGCGCCGCCCTGTTGAAGGCGGCGCGCCATCAGACGGGCGTCGTCAATTGCGTGGTGTTTCGCTGCATAGCGAAAGCGCGAGGCGAGAGCCCGAGCATCTTCCGCCAGAATCTCGCGAAGCGCCGCACGCAGGGACTGAGGAGCTTCCTCATCGGCCAGATAACATTGGGTCAGCGCCAGCGCACGAGCATAGTCGCGCGCCTTGAGCGCCGCCCGGACCGCACCGCGCCGGGCGATACGGCCCTCCGGAAGTGTGGCCGGCAGGACTCCGGCAAGCTGTTCTTCAAGAGCAGAGACCTCTGCCCAAGCAAGTGGTGCCGAGGCGAGCCGCTGCTCTTCGAGTTGTTCGGCGCGCCAGATGGCGCCCGTGACCAGAGTGTTCAGTGCATCTGTGCTCACGACAACGCCTCCTGCGCTGAATGAAGGGCCACCAGTGGCTCTTCGAAGCCGACGACACCCGCCCATCGTTGATCGACATCGGGGCTGTCCGCAACTTGTGCGAGTTTCTCTCTCAACCGGCTGGTGATGTTTCCTCGGTCCACTCCGCTCACTTCAAGCGCCACCATCTCGCGACCAGTCCCGTTTCCATGCTCCAGAAGCCAATCGGCGGATTCCTCTCTCTGCATCCGCCGCACGATGCGCCAGCCACGTGCGCGATGAGCCAAGATCAGACAGATCGCCTCGGCGCCATCCTCAGTCACCCGGTTTCCATCGTGTTGCTCCAGATCCGATAGATTGGCAGCGGGCCAACAGAGGACTCCATGGATCGTGGTGCGCTCGATGTCCAACTCAACCCCGGCCGGTGACTCATGTCCATTTCGCTGCAAGCCGAGAGCCGCACGAACGGTCATCAGCAACGCAAGGTCTTCAGGTAGCCGCGGATGTCTTGCGCGAAGCTCGCCGAGATCAATTTCCATGGCAACGAATCTTCGCCTGTTTGGCGCGGTCAGGCAACCCGGTCATTCCATCGCAAACACGATCTTGCCGAACACCCCGCCCGCCTCCAAAGCCTTGTAGCCCTCCGCGGCTTGCTCGAACGGCAGGACGCGGTCGACCACCGGGCGCAGGCGGCCGTCTTTCAGGCGAGGCAACGCGAAGGCCGCGAAGTCGGCGGTCAGCTTGGCTTTCTCGGCGCGGGGACGGGCGCGGAGGACGGAGCCGGTGATCCGCAGGCGCCGGCCCAGCACCTGACCGAGATTGACCTCGACGTCCGGCCCGCCGAGGAGGCCGACGAGGACGAGGCGGCCCTGGTTGCGCAGAGCGGACAGATGGCTGTTGATGGCGCTCCCACCGACCAGCTCGATGACGAGATCGACGCCGCGCCCGCCGGTCGCTGCCCGGACCTGCTTCGCCAGGTCGCTCCCCTCGACGAAGATTTCATCAATGCCCAACGCGCGGAGCTGCTCCAGCCGGTCGCGGTCGCGGCCGGCGGCCAGCACGCGGGCGCCGAGCTCACGGGCGAGTTGTGCAGCGAAGCTCCCGATGCCGCCGGTGGCGCCGGTGATCAGCACCGACTCCCCGGCCTGCAAGCCACCTTCGACGACCAGGTTGGTCCAGGCCGTGAGGCCGGCTTCGGGGATGGCCGCCGCCTGCTCCCAGGAGAAGTTTTCGGGGACGGCCATGAGCTGGCCCACCGGGATGGCGTTGAGGGTGCCGTGAGCGCCGCCGCCGGTCAGGGCCATGACGCGGTCGCCGGGCTTCCAGAGACCGGAAGCGTCGGCGGTGAGGATCTCGCCGGCGCATTCGAGCCCCGGCACGTCGCTCTCTCCGGGCGGCGGCGGATACTCGCCGCGCAACTGATGGAGATCGGCGTGGTTGAGTCCCGCCGCCTTGACTGCAACGAGAACCTCCCCGGACCCGGGGACCGGGTCGGGGAGGTCGCCGACGCGCGGCACCGGATCAACAGCTCCGGTGCCGGGGTCGGGGGAAGGGAGAATGGCGCGCAAGCAGGCCCCCGAGTTAGACCGTGCCCACTGCGCGCGCCTTCGGGGCCGGTGCCGGAGCGGACGCGACAGGCTTGCTGAACGACTCGGACTGCGACCGGTTCGCGGCGGCACGCTCCTCGAGACTCAGGATGCCCTTCTCCAGCCAGGCGTGCTTGCCTTCGAGCACCTTGAGGGCGACCTTGTACTTGCGCACGTCGTCGTTCGCCCACAGGTCGCGGAACAGCTTGGCCACCTTGCGCCGCGTGGTGCGGCAGAAGATGTCGGCCAGCTCCGCCGCGTTCTCCGCGTCGGAGAGGCCCGCCTCGCGCATCGCCTGGGCCCGCGAGACCGCGGAGGCCATGGCGAACAGCTCGTTGGCGATGTCGACCAGCCGGAAGAGGAAGCCCTGTTTGTTCTGCAGCTTGCCCTGGAAGACGATCATGCCGTGGAAGATCTGGCGTGACAGGCGCCGGGTGTTGCGCTCGCAGAAGCGCAGGTGGCCGGCGAGGTCGCCGAACTCGGAGTAGCGCGGCCACTGGCCCCAGCCCAGCCAGCGGGTGGGATACCAGGAAGCGTAGAAGGCGGAGATCTTCGGCAGCTCGCCGACCTTCTCCTTGATCCCCTTCTCCGGATCGATCATGGCGCCGGCGACCTGCAGGTGCTTGTCCACCGCCTCGCGGGCCATGAACAGGTGCATGATCTCGCTCGATCCCTCGAAGATCTTGTTGATGCGGTAGTCGCGCATCATCCGCTCGACGCTGATCGGCGCCTCGCCGCGAGCCGCCAGCGACTTCTCGGTCTCGTAGCCGCGGCCGCCGCGGATCTGCATCGCGTTGTCCACGATCTCCCAGGTGCGGTCGGAGTTCCACAGCTTGCAGGACGCCGCTTCGAGACGGATGTCGTAGCCGCCGCGGTCGGTCATCTCGGTCGCCAGCTTGGCCATCGACTCCATGGCGTACGTCGTCGCCGCCATGTCGGTGATCAAGTGGGCGATCGCCTCGTGCTTGCCGACCGGCCGGCCCCACTGCACCCTCTCCAGCGCCCACTTACGAGACATCTCCAGGCAGAGCTTGGCGGTGCCCACCGAGCCGTTGGGGATCGACAGGCGGCCGTCGTTCAGGGTGGTCAGGGCGATCTTGAGCCCCTTGCCCTCGTCGCCGATCAGGTTCTCGGCCGGCACCTTGACGTTCTTGAAGCTGATCACCGCGTTGGCCAGCGCCCGCAGGCCCATGAAGTGGCAGCGGTGCTCGACCTTGACGCCCGGCCATTCGGTCTCGACCACGAAGGCGCTGATCTTCTTCGTCTTCGGGTCGCGCGCCATCACCACCAGCAGCTTGGCGATGGTGCCGTTGGTGCACCACAGCTTCTCGCCGTTGATGACGTAGTCGCCCTCTGGCGTCTTCTCGCAGGTGGTCTGCAAGCGCGCCGGATCGGAGCCGACGTTCGACTCGGTGAGCGCGAACGCGGAGATGTCGCCCTGGGCGCAGCGCGGCAGATACTTCTTCTTGAGGGTGTCGCTGCCAAAGAGCTTGAGCGGCTGGGGGACGCCGATGGACTGGTGGGCGGAGAGGAGCGCCGAGAGGTTGCCGTCGATGCTGCCGAACAGCTCCATCACCTTCTGATACTCGACGTTGGTGAAGCCGAGGCCGCCGTACTTCTTGGGGATCTTCATCCCGAAGGCGCCCAGCTTGCGCAGGCCGTCCACCACCGCCTCGGGATACTCGCCCGTGGCGTCGATCTCCACCGGATCGACCTGGTCGCGCACGAACTCCTTGATCGCGTTGTAGAACGCCGCGAACTCCGACCGCTCGTCCGCGGGCAGCGGATATGGATGAATGAGATCGAGCCGGAAGTCGCCGAGAAACATCTCGCGCAGGAAGCTCGGCTGCTTCCACTCCGCTTCGCGGGAAGCCTCCGCCACCTTCCGCGATTCGAGCTCGCTGACGTTGTGGATTTCCTTCGCCATGGTCAATATCCCCTTTGCCTGGGCAGGCTAGCTGGCAGTCGGTCATTCCCCGCCTCGGGCATTGCCGCACTGCGACGTTCATTCTACCCCAGACTCGGAGAGGATGGTAGCCACCCCGCCGGGTAGCGGGGTGGTTCTCGCCGCAGTGCGGCCAGCTTTATGCCGCGGCCTGGGAACCCATCTCCATCTCCCGCCGCCGCACCCATTCGACGGCCCCGAGCAGCGGTCCGGTCATGAAGGTGGTCGCCAGGGCCATTAGCACCATCATGGCGAAGATCCGCGGCGGCAGGATGCCGAGGTCGTAGCCCAGGTTGAGGACGATCAGCTCGACCAGGCCGCGGGTGTTCATCAGCGCGCCGAGCGAGAACGAATCGCCCCAGCTCATGCCGGTGAAGCGCGCCGCCGCCATGCTGCCTCCCAGCTTGCCGGTGATCGCCACCGCGATGACCGCGGCGCAGAGCAGCCAACTCGTCCAGTCATTGAGCAGGCCGATCTGGGTGCGCAGGCCGGTGAAGGCGAAGAAGAGCGGCAGCAGAAAGGTGGAGCTGAACGTCTCCAGCCGCTCGCGCAGGAACTGGCGGAGCCCCCGGTCCTGCGGCATGCAGACGCCGGCCAGGAAGGCGCCGAACAGGGCGTGGATGCCGATCACCTCGGTGAACAGCGCCGAGGCGAAGACGAAGCTGAAGATCGCGGCCATGAACGCCGTCCCGGTCCGCATGTGCGGCAGCCGCTCCACGATGCGGGCGATCCGCGGCTTCACGACGAAGAGCATGACCCCGATGAACGCCAGCGTGAGGGCGATGGTCATTATCGAGCCGCCGATGCCGTTCGCCTTCACGATGGCGACCACGAACGCCAGCAGGCACCATGCGGTCACGTCGTCCACCGCCGCGCAGGCGATGGCGGTCGTCCCCAGCATCGATCCGCTCATGCGGCGCTCTTCGATGATGCGCGCCAGGACCGGGAACGCCGTGATGCTCATCGAGACGGCCATGAACAGGGCGAAGGCGCTGAACGGTATGCCCGGTCCTGCCAGCGTGCGGTATATGCCGAGCGAGAAGAGACAGCCCAGCAGGAAGGGAACGACGATGCTCGCATGGCTCACCATCACGGCGGCGTGCGCCTTCTCGCGCAGATGCTGCACGTCAAGCTCAATGCCGACGACGAACATGAAGAGGATGACGCCGATCTGGCTGAGCATCCGCAACGGCCCCAGGCCCGTCGCCGGGAAGATGAAGCTCTCCGCCGCCGGAGCGAGGAATCCCAGCAGCGAGGGGCCGAGCAGAATGCCGGCGATCATCTCGCCGATGACCGGCGGCTGGCCGATCCGGCGGAACAGACTGCCCAGAGTCCGCGCCGCCAGGACGATGACGATGACCTGGAGCAAAAGCAGGGGAAGCGGCTGCTTGAGGTTGTCCACCAGCTCCCCGACGATCCCCTTCGGCGCGCCCGGCACGGCGGCTTTCACAGGAGCTTCCGGCCCCGCGGCGGCAGCCACCGGAGCGGAGGCTGCCGGTTTCAGGTGAGCGCCATACGACAGGATGGCGTAGATCCCGGCGCCGCAGACGAGGAGGACGGAGAGATAGAACAGCAGATTCCTGGGCTTGAGCATCTTGGTTTCCCCTCAAAAGAAAAGTACAACAGACCAGACCGTCCCTAGAAGTGTCGCGGGACGATAGAAACGGGACAACTCCCTCCACGCAGCACTGTAGCTCACGCTCGCCGGTCTCAGTCACCGGCAATTCACTCAGCCGCCACGGCACCGACCACCGGTCTCCTTACAGTCCTCCCGGGCATGTACGGAGCATGCCTTCTTCCGGAGGAAAGAAATTCCATGACATCGAGGAGCCTTTCAAGGATCGCCTTGGGAACCCTGTGCCTGGGTGCGACGCTCGCCGCGCTTCCGGCCGCTGCCCGCGATTTTCACAACGACGGTGTCGGATCCGCGAACCCGCGCTATCCGGGGGTCGCCCAGCCGAATCGCGTGGCCGCCGGATTCACCCCGAGGCTGCTGGCCCGCGGCCTCGACCTGCTCGAGAACCCGTCGGGGGTGATCACCAACTTCGGCTTCCTGAACGACGCCCCGCCGATGCCCATCGAAGCCTCGAAGACCGAGCCGGACGAGAACACCTACCTCGTCCTCGACCACAACCCCGGCGGCCCCACGGCCGGCTTCGACTACGGCCGGCATTTTCTTTTCCAGGGCCATGAGAACGCCGGCGACCTCGCCTACGTCACGCGGGTGAACCTCGACGTCGCGGACCCCAGGCACCACGAAACCCTGCTCACTCCGGTGGGCGCCGACGGCAAGACCCACCTCAACCGGATCGACGGCTCCTCCTGGAATCCCTTCAGCCGCACCCTGCTCTTCACCCAGGAGAACGGCAACCTCGGCGGCGTCTTCGAGATCGGCGCCGACTGGGGCTCTCCGCTCCGCACGCTCTATGGCTCGATGGGGCAGGGCGGCTATGAAGGCATCCACCCCGACGACCACGGCAACATCTACATCGCCGAGGACGTCGGCGGCACGTCGGTCAACGTCGTCCCGGCCGACTCCAAGAGCCCCAAGGCCGCGCGGGTCCCCAACTCATACATCTACCGCTTCGTGCCGACCAATCCGGCCGACCTGTCGAGCGGCAAGCTCCAGGCGCTCCAGGTGACGATCGACGGCCAGCCGCTCACCTATGTCGCCATCGACGCCACCCATCCGACCGGCGACGCCTTCTCCGACGCCCAGCTCAAGCTGCACACCCCCGGCGGATCGTGGTCCGTGAGCTGGGTGACGGTGCACGACACCGCCGTCGACGGCACCACCGCCTTCGACGCCAACGCCGCCGCCCGCGCCAAGGGCGGCACGCCGTTCAAGCGGCCGGAGAACCTGCAGTTCCTGCCGGGCTCCGCGTTCCACACCTTCTTCTTCGTCGTCACCGGCGACACCTCGGTCGATTCCGGCAACCAGAAGGCCCTGGCCGACCGTGGCGCCTGGGGCGGCATCTTCCGGGTGGATCTGGATTCCGCCGGCGGTGCCACCGGCAAGATCTCCCTTGTCGCCCTCGGCGACAGCGATCACGCCGCCTTCGACAACCTCGCGTTCGCCAGCGAGAAGGTCCTGCTGCTCACCGAAGATCGCGGCGACAGCCTGCACCGCCAGCTCAACCGCCTGGACTCGATCTGGGCCTACGACGTGACCGCTCCGAACGCCGCCCCCGTGCGCCTCGTCGGGCTCGGCCGCGATTTCCGCTCCACCGCGGACGCCGCGTTTCTCGACGCCGCCGTCGCCGGCTACCAGAACGACGGCGACAACGAGCCCACCGGCCTCCACGTCTCCAACGGCGACCCCACGGTCGCCGGCCTCCTGGGCACCACCGAGCCCACCGGCGGCGCCTGGCGCTGGTTCTTCACCCAGCAGCACGGCAGCAACCAGATCTTCGAGCTCCTCGGCGACCGCGACCTGCGCTGAGCCAGGCCCTCCACCATCACCGGGCCTCCCCACGGAGGCCCGGTGCATCATCCCTATGGCGCTGACTGAAAGAATTGCCAAAGCTCGTTCGCGGCGTGGATGTCCCGATTGGAATTGCCAAGCAGCCGCCACCCATGCATGGAGGGATGCGGGACGTTGTGGCCGCCGCCATGTACGGCGTACAGCGCGACACTGCGCTTGCCGGGTGCGGACCATAACGAACGCTCTACGGTGCTCCCGTCGCCGGAATCGCGGTCCGCGAACCTCGTCACTTGAGGCGCGCCTTCGAGGCCCGCAAGCTTGCGGAAGTAGTCGATGCTCGCTTGCGCGGACAGCACCGGCCCGCGGTTTCCCAGGACAGGCCAGAGGACCACATTGCCACCATGCCACGGGTTGATGGGGTCGTCCGTGCCGTTCATGACCAGCATGGACACAGCTTGGTTCTTCGGCGCTACGGCCATATTCTCCGGCGTGGGCACGCTGGCGACGACGGCGGCGTAAGCGCGCGCAAAGTCCGGCGTCTGGAATGCGAGGCACAACGTCATCGACCCGCCATTCGAAACGCCGGTGACGTAGACGCGGGCGCGGTCGACGTTGTGATCCTTGACGAGGCGGTCCACCAGGGCATGCAGGAATCCAACGTCATCGATGTTCTCGCGCTTGGCCGAATAGGGCCCCATCACTTTGCAATCGTTCCAGTGGCCTTCATAACCTTGCGGATAAACGGCAATGAATCCATGCTGATCCGCGAGGAGATCGAAGTCATACCCATAGGCCACGCGCGCCTGTGCCCCCGTGCCCATTGACGAGTGCAGTGCGATGACCAGCGCAGGGGATGTTGCCAGCTTCGCCGGCAAATACGCGATCCAGGTCCGCGCTCGCCCTCCATGCTCCAACGCGCCGTGCTCGATCTTGCCAGCCAGCTCCGGCATTGGAGGATAGGAATGCCGCGATGCCCAGATCGCGAGGCCTCCAAGTACGGCCGCGGCCAGCAGAATCGACAGGCACGCAATTCTTAGACGGCTGCGCAAGACTTCACCCGTGCCTGGCTCCTCAGAGCCTCTTCTCGCTTCTTCACGCCTTGCTCGCTGATGGGGCGCCTTGCTTCGCCATCTTCGCCTGTCCCGCCTTGGTCTTCAGGCGTGATTGTTCGTAGATCTCGATCCACTTTTCGCCTCGAAATCTCCGCGATCAGCTTGCCAATCGCTTCGAGCGGCAAATCGTCCGGTGACTTGAAATGAACGCAACTCTTCCCCATGTCGAGGTTTCATGGATTCGTCGTCTTCCTGAAATCGCTCCGAATCGCCGTCATGGCCTGACTCTTCGCAGGAGGCGGGCGAAGATCCCGCTGTCGGAGGCATCGGGGCCGGTCCAGGCGACAACCCCTTTACCGTTCGGGGCGACGGCGACCGCGGGGTAGGTCTGAGATCCTTTCCCGTCGAGGTTGACCCGGACCTCTGCGCCCGCATTTCCGGCTGGCCCGAAAGTGCGGGAGACGATGCCGAAACCGTCGCCGTCCTGACTGGCGCCGCTCATCCAGAGCACGAGAAAGCCGCCGGTCGGGAGCGCGCTCACCACCGGGCTTTCCTGGGACCCCAGCAGGAAGGTGTTGACGTGGCGTTGCGAGCCGAGAGGGGTCCCGTCCGCGGCGTAGAAACGTGCCATGACGCCCCGGAGGTCATTGAAGTCCGGGACCCTGCCGAAGTCTCCTGCCGCGTCGGTCCAGGTGACGGCGAATCTGCCGTCAGCGGCCATGGCAACCGCCGGCTCGAACTGGCTGACCTGGTATGGATCGTCGCTCACCGTGAGCTCCTCGCCGAGAGGAGCACCGGAGCTTGCGAAGAGCCGTGCCAGGATGCCGAAGAAGGCGCCATCCGTGTAGGACTGGCAGACGACCACGAATCGCCCATTCGCCGTCGCCACCCGGCCAGCGCTTTGTTCCTCAATGCCGGCGATCGCCGGGGCTTCCGGACCGAGCGGCCGGCCGTCGGCGCCGAAGCGGCGGAAGAAGACGTCCGTCGTCATCGATCCCTCGCTCGAGATGTCGCCGTCGTCCTGGTCCCAGACCACGACGAAGCTGCCGTCGGATGCCATGGCCACGTCCGGCCAGCGCTGGGCGACTTTGGTGGGCCTGCTGAGGCGGAACCGCGCTCCCAGCGGGCTGCCGTCCGCGGCGTACCGCCGGCCGAAGACCACGTTGGGGTCTTCGACGCCGCCCCCCCAGACCACGACGAATCGGCCGTCCGGGGCTATCGAGACCGCCGGCCGGCCGAACAGCGGCTTGACGACCCGAGCCACGCGGAGGTCGCCGCTCCGCGGCCGGCCTGCAGCGTCGAAGAGGCGAGCCGTCACGAAATTTGCGTCCTCGCCGGATTGGTCCCAGACCACCACGAAGCGCCCGTCCGCCGCGGTGGCGACTTTCGGCACCCACTGCATGCCGGCAGTCTGCTGATTGACCCGGATCTCGCCGCCGGAAAGGTCCTGCGCCTGGAGGCCGGCGGCAGGGGCGAGGCAGAGTGTCAGTGCGAAAAGGAGAGCCGCTCGATCTGATCTCATGACTTGAGCTCCAAGGACAATCTCGACTTCAAGTGTACATTGCGAAGCTCCCCGTCGATCAGATCGCGGCAACACGGTCCGTAGAGACGGCCCAGACCTTCACCCGGCAGGAGATCGAGAACGGGCTGGGGGCATACAGGGCTCGACAAGTCTGTCGTGGTGGACTACGATTCACGCCATGCCTATCATGACAAAATGGACTGTTCTTGCCACCGGCCTGTTCTTCGCGGCCGTGCTGGCCACCTCCCCTGCGGTCGCGCAAGATGAAGGCGATCGCGCCCCCGCCGCCTCCCCCGCCGCCGGAGCAGCGTCGGCCGACGAGGAAGGGACCGACGAACCGATCGTCCCGGCAGTCTCGCGCGTCGGGGAAGAGCAGCGCATCGGCCTCTACTTCACGAGCATCAACAAGATTGACCCGACCAAAAACACTTGGGAATTCGACGCCATTTTGTACATCGAAACCAAGGGCAAGCTCCGGAAGTGTGACAAGAAGCAGGTCCAAAATCTGTTTCCCGACGGCGAGCTGAAAAAGGTGGACGAGATCCAAGAGGAAATGGACGGTGACCTGAAGAGCCGCACCTGCAAGGTCACGGTGGAAGAGTCGAGCGATATCGACATCTCCCGGTTTCCATTCGATCGCCCGAGTCTATCGGTTTACATCAGCGATGAGGGGGACTCGGCCGAAGGCGTCGTCTTCAAGCCGCTCGAAAAGGAAAGCGTCGACCTGAGCCCCAAGGCGACGCTCCCGGGCTGGGTCTTTGGTGAACCCACCGCGGTGGCCGTGAAGGCCAATCCTGCCGAGAAGCAGCCGTCCGCAGTGATAATCGAGATGGAAGCGCACCGCCCGCTGTTCAGCTCCTTCGTGAAGGCATTCCTGGCCGTCTTGCTCCAATTGATCATCTCGGGGATCGGCCTATACCTGCCCATGAAGGTGATCGCCAACCGGCTCACCTTGACGACCGCCGCGCTCATCGCCGTCGCTGCGACCCACAGCACGATCAGCGGTCAGATCAACGTCCCGTACCTCACGACGACCGATAAATTCTTCATGGCCACCTATCTCACATTGGCGGTGAACTTGATGTTCACCGTGCTGTTGATGCGGGCAGACGACCAGAAGAAAGAAGAGCAGGTCAAGCGGTTGTCATCGCTCGCCTCGGTGTTCGTCCCCGCCATCGGCCTCCTCGGAGTCGTCGTGGTGCTCGTAGGCCTGGTCTGAGGACGGGCTCGACATCGCTGCGACGGGGTGTCGGCACCGCGCGGAGAGCTGTCTCGCAGCGTCGAAGAGGCGAGCCGTCACGAAATTTGCGTCTTCAGCTTCCCCTGGGGGATCCTCAACTTCCCCTGGGGGATCCTCAATCCGGAAGAGAGCGGCTCCGCCCCGGTGAGATCCGCGCCACAGTCAATCCATGCGACGGCGTGCTCGGACCTCGCGCGCCCTCGCTTCACGAGAAAGATAGTGGCAGCTGCGAGAAAGCTTCCAGCGGCAATAAGCGCTCCAAGTCCTTACCGTCCGCTGCAACGCGAAGGGCTAGACGTTTCGGATGGTCATAAAACCTCCGTCACGCCGGCGTGGTCTTCGGGTGACTCGTGGAAATCGCGGGCGATGTAATCGTAGGCAAGCCAGTCATAGTGCTCCAAGCCGAGCGCCTGCGCCAATAGCTTGGAAGGCTCGGCCTCGAAAAGCTCGTCAAAGTCTTTGGGGTGCAACCGCCGCTCGAAATCGTCGAGCAAGGCTGGCTGCGCAGACGGAACGAACTGCAGGAGTGCCGCGCGTGAATATCTTGAGTCGTCCACTCTGATGTCGTCATCCCAATCGCAGCGATAGCCGCTGACCACTTTGGTGCGGTCGTACAGCGTGAAACTCCATCCGTGGTCTTCGGCAGAGACGTAGTGCAGCAGTGGATGGGTTGCGGCCGCGACAATCCGCTCATCCGGCTCGAAGACGCCCTCCTCTGCAAGAAACGTCACCCAGCCGTTGACGGGCTGATAAACGTAGCCCTTGCGCTTGGCGCGACGCAGAAGCTGGATAGCGTCATCGGCGCGCTCGCTTCGGAGGTGGTAGCTCTCACTGAATTCGCTCATAGGATGTGGGTAGAAACGCCGCGTCTCAGTTGGTTAGGCAATGACGCCTAGAGTTACAGAAGCTACACCAGCTCTTCATGCTCGTCAACACGATTCGCTTGACGTCAAGCACCTCCAGGTCGACCACCAGAGCCGGCAGCTTGGACGACAAAGGCAAGATTTTGCTTAGGCTCTCAGGATCCTCCTTGTCCTTGTTTTCGTAGGGGCGGTCCATGGGATGCCGCCAGGCACCCCATGTGGCCGCCCTGGGTGGGCGGACGTCCGCGAGTTTCTGCAGCTCGCCGCCGAGATTCCCAGACTCCCCTGCGTCCCGAGAGCCATCTCTACGACCTGGAGGATGTCCCCCGCTCTCTCGTCGAGCTCGAGCAGAGGAAGAGCGCGGCGCCGAGGTGGTGCGGGGCCGGTTCCCGCCGCGCTGGCCAAGGTTCACGCCACGCAAACCAAGGTTTGCCCCACGCAAACCAAGGTTCACGCCACGCAAACCGAGGTTTACGCCACGCAAACGAAGGTTTACGTCACACAAACCAAGGTTTGCGCCACACAAACGAAGGTTTACGCCACGTAAACCAAGGTTCATGCCACGCAAACCAAGATTTGCGCCACGTAAACCAAGGTTCATCCCACGTAAACCAAGATTCGCGCCGCACAAACCAAGGTTCACGTCACGCAAACCACACGGCGCCAAGCTCAACTTCGTGCGGGGAGAGAAGAAGCCGGCGAGACGCTGGCGCTCCCAGGGGGACGAGCGTGCGGAATGCATGCGCTCTCTACGGCGTCGCCGCCCCACCGTGACGCCCCGGTGACATTCATGCGCTCATCTGCATTTGTCCCTTGACGGCTGCCGAGCCGACTGCTATACAGCTCGCAGGGCATAAGGTCAAAGACGAATTTTCTGAGCTGTCCTCGCTTGGCGAGAGGAGAGACCATGGTCTCACGTACCTTGAAACTCCTGATCGCGGCTGGATGTCTGGCCGCGAGCGTTCTTGTTCTGCCATCCGCCCTTGCGGCGAGCACCCTGTTCAGCGACGACTTCGGCGCCAAGCCTCTGGGCTCGTGGACGCCGTCGCCGCTCGGCCTGGCCAGCCATTGGAGCGGCGCGGCCGGCACGGCGGCGTATGACGGCGGTGGCCATACGCAGCTCTGGGCCGGCAGCGGCTCGTGGACGGACTACACGCTCGAAGCCAAGTTCAAGCTCAGCAACGGCAATGACTTCCCGGGCGGTATCCGGGGCCGGGTGAACCCGGCGACTGGTGCCGGGTATGCGGTCTGGATCTATCCCGCCGAGGGGGTGGTCAAGCTCTTCCGCTCGGTGGCGTGGAACATCGACACCGCCGGCCTGACTCTCATCACCCAGGCTTCCGTCGGTACCATCGCGCCGAGCGTCTTCCATACGCTCGATCTGACGTTCAGCGGCAGCCAGATCACCGTGGCCCTCGACGGCACGACCGCCATCACGACGACCGACTCGACGCTCACCGCGGGCGCCGTGGCGCTCGATGTCAGCAATCAGCCGATCGAGTTCGACGACGTCCTGGTGACCGCGGGCAGCTCGACTCTGTTCAGCGACGACTTCAGCCCACGCCCTTTGCGCAACTGGACCGCCTCGCCTCTCGGCATGCTGAGCAACTGGGACGCCTCGACCGGTGTAGCGTCCTACAACGGCGGCGGCCATACTCAGCTCTGGGCAGGCTCGGGGAGCTGGACCGACTACACCGTGGAATCGAAGTTCCGCCTCGCCAACGGCTCGAACTATCCGGGCGGAATCCGCGGCCGGGTGGACACGTCGACCGGCGCCGGCTATGCGGCCTGGATTTATCCAGGAGATGGCGTCATCAAGCTCTGGCGCTCCACGGCCTGGCACATCGACACCGAGGGCCGCACCTTGCTCGAGGAGGTCTCGGTCGGCACCATCACGACGAACGTCTTCCACACCCTGGCACTGGTTTTCGACGGCAGCCTGATCTCGGTGGTCTATGACGGCACCACGGTGGCCCAGGTCACCGACACGACGCTCACCGCGGGTGCCGTGGCGCTCGACGTCAGCAATCAGCCGATCGACTTCGACGACGTGGCGGTGACCACCAATCCGGCGCCGGCTGAAGGAGCGCTCTTCACCGACACCTTCGCGTCGAACAGCCTCGCCAACTGGACCCCGTCGCCGCTCGACCTGTTCTCGAACTGGACCGGTGCCTCCGGCTATGCCTCGTACAACGGCGGCGGCCATACGCAGATCTACGCCGGCAGCGGGCTGTGGACGGATTACACGGTGCAGGCCAAGGTGCGCCTCGCCAACGGCAGCAACTATCCCGGCGGCATCCGCGGACGCGTCAACACGTCGACCGGCGAATCCTATGCCGCCTGGCTCTATCCCGGAGACGGCATCATCAAGCTCTACCGCTCCGCCGCCTGGGACATCGACACGACCGGCCTCGCGCTCCTTGCCCAGGCGAACGTCGGCACGATGACCACCGGCATCTTCCATTCGTTCGCGGTCACCTTCTCCGGCAGCCAGATCACGGTGACCTGGGACGGCACGGACGTCATCACGACGACGGACACGGCTCTCATCGCCGGAGCCATCGCGCTCGACGTCTCCAACCAGCCGATCGACTTCGACGACGTGGTGGTCTCCGTTCCCAATCCCGGCCCCTTGCTTTCTGACGACTTCACGAGCGGCCTCACCGGCTGGACGGCGTCCCCTCTCGGTCTCTTCAGCAACTGGAGCGGCGCCTCCGGCATGGCTTCTTACAATGGCGGCGGCCACACCCAGATCTATGCCGGCAGCGCCGCGTGGACCGACTACGAGCTTGCTGTGAAGGTCCGCCTCGCCAACGGCAGCAACTACCCCGGCGGCATCCGCGGACGGGTCAACACGACGACCGGCGAGTCCTACGCGGCCTGGCTCTACCCGGGGGACAGCGTGGTCAAGCTTTTCCGCACCGCCGGCTGGAACATCGACACCACGGGTCTTGCGCTCCTCGCCCAGGCGAACGTCGGCACGATCTCGTCGGGCGTCTTCCATGATCTGTCGATCGCGTTCGTCGGCAGCCAGATCACCGTCAAGCTCGACGGCACGCAGGTGATCCAGGTCACCGACACCACGCTCGCCGCGGGCGCCGTCGCTCTCGACGTCTCCAACCAGCCCGTCGATTTCGACGACGTGGTGGTGACGCAGCTCGGCGGCGGCAGCCCGTCTCCGGCGGAAGACACCGACAACGGCCCGGGCGGTCCGATCCTGGTGATCAGCAAGAGCGGCAGCCCGTTCACCCGCTACCTCGGGGAGATCCTCCTCGCGGAAGGGCTCAATCAATATGCCATCCAGGAGATCGGCTCCGTCACCGCAACCACCCTCGCGGGTTACGACGTAGCGATCCTGGGCGACATGGCGTTGACCTCCTCGGAGGTGACGATGCTGAGCGACTGGGTGACCGCCGGCGGCAATCTGATCGCCATGCACCCCGACAGCCAGCTCGCCGGCCTTCTCGGTCTCACTTCGGCCGGCACCACGCTCGCGAACGGCTATCTGCTGGTGAGCACCGGCAGCGCACCGGGCCAGGGGATTGTGAATCAGACGATCCAGTTCCATGGCACCGCCGACCGCTATACGCTGAACGGGGCCACGAGCGTCGCGACGCTCTATTCGAACGCCACGACCGCGACGAGCAATCCGGCCGTCACCCTGCGCAGCGTCGGCTCGTCCGGCGGACACGCGGCGGCTTTCACCTACGATCTGGCGCGCTCCGTCGTCCAGACCCGGCAGGGCAATCCCGCCTGGTCCGGCCAGGAGCGGGACGGCATCTCGCCGATCCGTTCGGACGACCTCTTCTTCGGCAACGCCGCCTCCGACCCGCAGCCCGACTGGGTCGATCTCGACAAGGTGGCCATCCCGCAGGCGGACGAGCAGCAGCGGCTCCTCGCCAACCTCGTCCTCTATCTGAATGCCGGTAAGAAGCCGCTCCCCCGCTTCTGGTACTTCCCGCGCAGCGCCAAGGCGGTCGTGCTGATGACCGGCGACGACCACGGCAACAACGGCACCCAGGGCCGTTTCGAAGGCTATGAGGCCGCCAGCGCGCCTGGCTGCTCGGTGGCGAATTGGGAGTGCGTGCGCGGCACCTCCTATATCTACCCGAGCACGCCGCTCGCGCCGGTCGACGCCGCCGCGTTCGAGGCCGCCGGCTTCGAGGTGGCCGTCCACGTCTCCTCCGACTGCGCCGACTGGACGCCGTCCTCGCTCGCCACCTTCTACACCTCGCAGCTCGCCGACTTCGCGACGAAATACACCGGCAATTCCGCGCCGGTGACCAACCGCACGCACTGCATCGTCTGGAGCGACTACGCCACGCAGCCGAAAGTCGAGAAGTCGCACAACATCCGCCTCGACACCAACTACTACTACTGGCCGCCGGCCTGGGTGCAGGACCGTCCGGGCTTCTTCACCGGCTCCGGCATGCCGATGCGCTTCGCCGACGTCGACGGCACACGGATCGACGTCTACCAGGCCGCGACCCAGATGACCGACGAATCCGGCCAGACCTTCCCCTTCAACATCGACACCCTGCTCGACAACGCGCTCGGCACGACCGGCTGGTACGGCGTGATGACCGCCAACATGCACACCGACAGCGCGAGCCACGCCGGCTCGGACGCCATCGTCGCCTCCGCCCAAACGCGCGGCGTCCCCATCGTCACCGCCAAGCAGATGCTCACCTGGCTCGACGGCCGCAACGGCTCCTCCTTCGGCTCGATCACCTGGAGCAGCTCCGTCCTCACCTTCACCATCACCGCCGCCACGGGCTCCAACGGCCTGCGGGCGATGCTGCCAACAGCATCGACAGGCGGCACGCTCACCAGTCTCACCACCGGAGGCAGTGCGGTGAGCTGGACGACCCAGACGATCAAGGGAATCAGCTACGCGGTCTTCGCGGCGGGGTCTGGGACGTATACGGCGACGTACGCGCCGTAAGCTCTCTAGCCGGCTTGTACGGGCATGGGATCGACTGCTCGTAGACTCTGGTAATAATCGACTACGGTCGGCCACATATAGAGGTACCAGGAGGCGAAAGCAACAGAGAGGACTGTATCGAGAAGCGATGGGGCATCCGCCGCCCTCAACCATATCTGGATGACATCGGCCAGCAGCACAAAGGCAAGGAGAGCTGGACGTCCCCAGGCCCGTTCCTTCCAGATCGCGTAGGCGATTGAAAGGGCCATCAGTCCCTCCGCGCCTCGGACCAGGATTTCACCGGCCCAAAAGCGGGAATCTGGCACCGGGCCCCAGCCAAGCATCTCGAACAGGCCAATGAGCGCCCTCAGTGTTGTGGTACTGCCCGCCAAAACCAGGCCGAACCCTAAGAGCGCCAAGAGAAAGGGGCGCTTCGAGCTCTTGGGCATCGCGAGGGGACGGAACATAGCGGTCGTTCTCCGCGGTCAGACTACGTGGCCTCAATTAGATTCTACACCCGACAACACAGACAGGAGAGGCTGCGGTTTGAGACCAGCCTCATCACCGGCGGCACCGCGGTGAGCTGGACGACCAGACGATCAAGGGCCTCAGCTACGCGGTCTTCGCGGCAGGGTCCGTCAACGCTGACCGATGACCGGTTTCACTTCAATTCAACCCTTCCGAACAGCTCCAGCATCGCCTCCTCGGCCGGAGGTTGCAGGACGTTCCCTGATGCAAACTCTTCTGCCTGGGGATACCTGGTGGCTCGAATACGCTCGGCGGCTTGCGGCAGATCGTAGGCGGTATGCCGCATCTGGACGTCCGGTCCGAGCAGCAGCCAATCGGCGCCCGGCTCTCCGAACGGCATGCCCACGCTGCCGGCGTTCACAACCCGGACCGGGCCCACCGTGCGGTCGAGCTGCATGTGGGTGTGGCCGCAGACGACCAGCGGTACGTCAATCCCCGCGAAGACCGGCAGAAGGCGGTCTTCTGGCGTAAGGCGGGTAAAGATCTCCGTGTCGTTCCGCGGTGTGGCGTGGCAGAACAGCACCCCTCCCAGCCCATCGATCTCGACACGCGCTGTCTGTGGCCAGCCGGCGATCCACTGCTCGTCCTCCGGCTGAAGCTCCTGCGCCACCCAGCGCATGACCTCTCGATAAGCTTCCGGAATGGCGGCCGACTCGATTCCCGCCCTCTGAGCGAGCACCTCGCGGTCGCCATTCCCGTGGATGAACCGGACCGGTAGATCGAGGTCCCGCAGGCACGCGAGCGACTCGCGCGGCTTCGGCCCTGGGAGCACGTCGCCCCCGACGACGACGAGATCCACCTCGGCGCGCCGAACCTCCTGGAGCACAGCCTCCAGCGCGGGGAGGTTTCCGTGGATGTCGTAAAGCGCAGCGACCCGCATCAGAACGCCTTTCTGTTGTCCGCCGGATTCCGGTCGATCCGCGTGATCCAGGGATCGACGGTGACGGACGACGGCTGCTCGTCGACGACGAGTTGGATCTCGTTCATTCCGCGCCGCAGCCGATGCTTGCGGGAGTCGAGCACCTTCTCTTCCGTAGCGACCGCAATCTCGACCGGCTCGTCGAAGGCGAGGGACTGCTCGCTGCCGGGGCTGTCCGTGCGGCTCTTGCCCGCTTCGATGCGGACGGTCACATCATAGCGTCCGTCGGCACGGCGATGCGCCTCCACGGCGTCGATGCGCAGGTCGTAGAGCACGATCTCCTGGGTCCACTGCTCGATGAGAACGCTCTGCCCGACCTCCGCGACGGATTGCAGATGACGCACGAGGTCGGCGCTCGTCGGCCGGCGCTCCTGCATCATGGCGCGGATGCCACGGTCCATGGCTTCCTGACCGAGCAGGTCGCGGAGGCCAAAGAGCACGACCGCGGCCTTGTTGTAGAAGAGGTAGGGCTGATCGCCGACTTTATAGAGCGGCTCCTCGGCGTAGGTCGCCCCAGCGCGCCCGGAGAGATAGCGATCCAGCTCGATTTCCAGCAACTGCCGGACCTGCTCCCTGCCGCGCAGGCGTTCGATGATCAGAAGCTCGGAATACTTGGCCAACGATTCGATGATCATCGACGCGCCTTCGACGTCCGCGGCGTGGACGCGATGGCCGAACCACTGATGCGCGATTTCGTGGGCGACACGGCGCGCAACGAGATCGGGCCGATCGGGGTCGCGGGCATCGGTGAGAAAGCCCCTGTCCTCTCGGATGTAGACCGTCTCGGGAAGAGCATAGCCGGACCACGGCCAGTCCGGCGGGACCTCGACGATCCGCAATTGATGATGCGGATACGGCTCGAAGCTGCTCTGCATCACGTCGAGCGCCGCCGCCGCGGTGTCCAGCATGTGCGGGACGTTCGCGGCATGCGATGGATGGTAATAGACTTCGATGCCGACCGGCCCCTGCTGCCGTTTCGCGACCGCGTAGCGGCCGGAGGCGATGGCAAAGCGATTGAGGATCGGCGCGTCGGTGCGGTAGCGGAACCAGCTTCGTCCGTTCTGCTTCCATGAGCGTTCGAGGCGGCCCGGCGCCACGGCGATCTGGTCACCGGCCGTGGATACGGTCAGCGAAAAATCGACCCATTCGTCAACCGACGCATCGACGGCGCCTTGTCCACCGTCCTCGTCCAGACTGGCAGAGCCCCCACCTTGGAGACCTCTCTTGCGCCGCTCGCGGAGATCCGACAGCTCATAGCTGCCGCGATAGCCGAGCGTCGGGAAGGCGCGGATGTTCATCAGAAGCGTTCCGTTCCGGGCAATGCCATCCGCGAACGAAAGATCGAATCGCAGCTCCGTGCGGGCGCCGGGAGCGAGCGGCGGCTGAAAGTCGAAGCGCGTCATGCCGAAGCGATCGTCTTTCGCGGCCGGGCGCGCCGAAGGGATGGACAACGTGACGGATCGCGCCTCCCGCCTCGTCGCCACATACACGCTCGCGATCGGCTGCGTGGATTCGTTGACGAGCCCGTAGTGGCCGGCGACGTGATACCGCTGCTCCGCGGGATAGAGATCGACCGCGCTGTCCACTTCAAAGATCCGCGGACGCGGCATCGCCTCGATCCGCTTGTAGGTCTTCTCATAGTCCGCCCGCCAGTCGGCCATCCCGCTCGCGGTGACGTAAGGCTCGGCGATGTTCGTCGCATAGAAAATCCAACCGCCCGTGACGGCGAACGTCGCCAGAAGCACCCGGGCCGCCACGCTGGGCCGCGCCAGAAAGCGGAGGCGCTCCTTCAAGGGAGACGCCACACGCCGCCAGAGCGCGGCGGCCAGCGTCGCCAGGAGCAACGCCAACACGGTCCAGTGCAGCATGAGCCGGTGGAAGGGTGCCGTGTCACCGAAGCCGTTGAGAGCCGACCAGGAGAGGGACGGCGCGGCGGCAAAACGCCAGAGATCGTGCTCCAGCCCGAAGGCCGCCGCCTGGCGTGAGACGATCACGAAGAGCACGAAGGCGATCATTCCCGCATATTTGCCCGGGCAGAGCGCATGGAGGAACAGCGCCGCCGCGGCATAGAGGAGCAGCGGCACACCGGTGAAATAGAAAAACGACAGGACGACGAACGGCTGGACGTGGTGATAGCCCCTCGCAAACTGCACGGCGACGCCGGCGAGGGCTCCGCTGCAGAGCACCGATCCGAGAAGCGCCGCGAGCGCCGTCCACTTCGCGGCGATCATCACCGATCCGGAGACCGGCGTGCTGCCGAGGATGGATGCCATGCGCACCCGCTGCTCGCGCCAGAACAACTCCGCTCCATAAAACAGGATGAGAATCATGCCGAAGATCGTCGCCGGCGTCTGGAGCGCCGCGATGATCAGGCCCATGGCAGGATAGGAGGTCGAGTTGTACTCGCCCGCGAGGACGTCGCCGTAGATTTCGGAGACCGCCCAGCCGATCCAGAGGAGGAAGAGAAGCAGCGTGCTCTTCGTCAGCAGGGTCCGCAGCTCGAGCCGGACAGATGATCGATACATCGCGAGCCACGAGGTTCCCGCCGGACGGATCGGGCTCCACGGCCGGATCACGCGCGGAGCTTCAGTGCACTGCTCTACCGCTGAACGAGAAACGGCGCTCCGCACCCTGAAGCTGAACCGGCGGTAGGCGATCGCCAGAATCCCGATCGCGCAGGCGATCCAGATTCCGCGATTGACGAGGAGAGTGCCCGCGAACGGCACGAAGCGAGCGTTCTTCTCGGCCGCGGTCCAGAACCGCGTCGCGGCGAAGAAGCTGGTCAGGGCGAACGGATCGAGCAGCGACGGCAGCGCTCCGCCTCCCCCACCAAGCCGCGAGCCCGCCATCAGCGGCGAATTCGTCAGCGCGGCGCTGACGAAATAGAGAACGTAGAGGACGACTGCCGCAGAGTACGTAGCAATAGCGTTCCGCGTCAGTACGGCCACGGCGAACAATAGGGCCGTGGCGAAAAGGATGTTGGGAAGGCTGATCACTCCGAACGCCGCAAGATAAGGGCGGGGGTCAGTCCTCGCGATCCGTTCCGGCGGAAGCCAAGGCATGAGCGCCCCGATCGCCATCCCCAATCCGGAGAAGGCAACCGTTGCCAGCGTGGCCAGAAACGCGCCACCAAACCGCCCGATAAGAAAGGGAAACTTTCCGACCGGTGTCGTATGAATGATCGCGCTCATCTGAAAGTCGTCATCGCGAAGCACCGCGTTCGCGGCGAAAATGCTGGCGGCAATGAGCGCGATCAGCGACAGCAGGCCGAACCCCTCCATCACCAGATAAGGGGAATTGATGGCCACGTTGTCCGGCCCGAACCGCGTGACGCTGAGCGCAAAACCGAGAAGAAAGAAAATCAGAGAAGCGGCAAGGAAGGCGACCTGCCGGGTGTGGTAGCGCCACTCGAAGCGGATGATCTCTCTCAGCATGCGACCTTCGAGAGAACGGAGAAATAGACAGCTTCAAGATCCGGCGCCACCGGTTCGAATCCCGGCTCCGGGCATCCGTCCGCGATCACGCGGATCTGTGTCTGGCCGCCAAAGAGCCGGGTTGAAATCACGTCCTGCGAAGCGCGATAGCCCGCGACGGCGGACTTCGGAACGGTCTTGCGCCACAGCCGTCCCTGGAGCTCCGCCATCAATGAAGCCGGCTCTCCTTCGCGCACGACGCGTCCGCCGGCCAGGATCGCCATTTGTGGACAGAGATCGCTCACGTCCTCGACGATGTGTGTGGAGAGGAGAACGACCGCGTTCTCGCCGATCTCGCTGAGCAGGTTGTGAAAGCGGCTCCGCTCCTCTGGATCGAGCCCCGCCGTCGGCTCATCGACGATGATCAGGCTCGGCGCCCCGAGGAGCGCCTGGGCGATGCCGAAGCGCTGTTTCATGCCGCCGGAGAACGTGCTCACCGCCTTGTTCCGGACGGCGTAGAGATTCGTCAGGTCGAGCAGCGCCTCCACCTGCTCCCGCCGCGCCCGCTGGTCGCTGATGCCCTTCAGCACCGCGATGTGATCGAGAAGAAGCAGCGCCGAGATGCCCGGATAGACGCCGAAGTCCTGTGGCAGATAGCCCAGCCGGCGCCGCAGCTCCTGCGGCTCGGCCAGCACGTCGACGCCATCGAGAACGATCGTCCCCGCGTCCGGCTCCTGCAATGCCGCGATCGTCCGCATCAGCGTCGACTTCCCCGCACCGTTGGGTCCGAGCAGCCCGAACAGCCCGCGCCCGATCGACAGATCCACCCGGTCGAGGGCACGAACACCGTTGCCGTAAGTCTTCGAGAGTCCAGTCAGGGTCAGCAATCCGTCGCCCTCCTCAGGCGTTCTCCTACGGGAGGCCAGGGGGGAGGGTTTCGCGGGTGACAGGCGATCTACGCGTAAAGCTCGCTGTGCTGAACCGTCGGTTCGAATTCCAGGAGGAAGCCCGAGTCCTCGGGGTAGTACTTCGCGCGCGCGATGTCCGTACCGGCAAAGGCCTCGATGGCCTGCACAGACTCCCAGTGGGTCAAGGTGATGAAGTGCGTCACGTCGCCCTCGGCGCGGCGGAGGATGTAGGCGGCCAAGTTGCCGGGGGTGCCGCGGTAGTCCGGCAAAGCCCGGTGCTGGAGAAAGGTGAGGTACTCATCCGCCTTGGCCGTCAGCGTCCTGCCGTGCCACATTCTCGCGATCATGGAACCTCCTTCTTTGGGCCCAAGAGTGAGCTGATCCGGGAGGGACGCTGGGAGCGCTGCCATCCTGGCGGCCCGGTCGACTTTGTCGACCGGGCCGGCTGGAAGCCGGCGCTCCCAGCGTTAATAACCACCTCTCTGTTGGCTCCCTACGCCGGCTTTTCCTTCGCCCGGCCCGCCACCGCCACCCCCACGATCACCAGCACCGCTCCCGCCACCATGCGCAGCGTGACTGGCTCGCTGAGGAAGACCGCGCCGACGATCACCGCGACGACCGGGACGGCGTAGTTGACCAGCGAGAGTTGGGTCGCCTTCAGGCGCTTCAGGAGGGTGAAGTAGAGGGTGAAGGGGAGCGCCGAGCCGATGAGGGCCAGGTAAAAGACGGCGAGGACCGGGCCCGGGGTGGTGGGATGAATGCCCAGATGTCTCTCGCTCGCCCAGGCGACCGGCGCGACCAGCAGGCCGGTGAGCGCCATGGGCACGGCGGCGGTGGAGAGGGGATGGATGCCCTGACCCCACTTCTTCACCGCCACGCTGCCGAATGCCGAGCAGATCGGGCTGATCAGCACCACGACGGAGGCGAAGGCGACGTTGGGTCCGAGGAGCTTGGCGAAGTCCTCGGAGAAGATGACGGCGACCCCCGCGAAGCCGATCAGAACTCCGAGGAGGCCCAGCGCCGTCAGCCGCTCGTTGGGGAGGACGAAGTGGGCGAGGATGGCGACGAAGAGAGGAAAGGTGGCGAAGAGGACCGAGGCCAGACCCGAGGGGACCCACTGCTCCGCCCAGTAGAGGATGCTGTAGGAGATGCAGAAGGTCAGGACCGTGTTGATGATCCACACCCTCCAGGTGCGCCAGCCGCCGCCGAGCTTGACGCCGAAAAACGGCGCGATCAGCAGCAGGGCGACGCCCGCGATCGAGAAACGCAGGGCGACGCCGGTGAGCGGCGGGAAACCACGCAGGCAGATGCGGATCGCCGCCCAGGTGGTCCCCCAGATCATTACCAGGAGGGCGATCGACGCCCCGGTCGCGGTTCGGGAACGCAGCAGGGCGCTCTCCTAGGGGTAGATCTTGTAAAGCAGGCGTGGGTACGGAATCGTCTCCCGCAGATGCGGCACGCCGCTCATCCAGGCCACGAAGCGCTCGATGCCCATGCCGAAGCCGCTGTGTGGGAAGGCACCATATTTGCGGACGTCCAGATACCACTGGAAGGCTTCGACCGGCAGCTTGTGCTGCTGGATGCGCGACAGCAGCAGGTCGTGGTCGTGGATGCGCTGGCTGCCGCCGATGATCTCGCCGTAGCCTTCCGGGGCCAGCAGGTCGAGGCCGAGGACCTGATCCGGGTTGTCCGGGTCCGGCTGCATGTAGAACGCCTTGAAGGAGGCGGGAAACTTGGTGACCATCACCGGGCGGTCGAACTGGTTGCAGAGGATGGTCTCCTCGTCGCCGCCGAAGTCGTCGCCCCACTGGATCGGGTTGCCCGCCTTCTGGAGGATCTCCACCGCTTCCGTGTAGGAGATGCGCGGGAACGGCGGCAGGATCGTCTCGAGCTTCGCGGTGTCGCGCTCCAGCACCTTCAGATCCTCGCGGTTGCGGTCGAGGACGCGGCCGGCGAGGTAGACGACGAACTCCTGGGCGAGGTCGCAGAGGCCGGCGAACTCCAGGAACGCCACCTCGGGCTCCACCATCCAGAACTCCATCAGGTGGCGCCGGGTCTTCGACTTCTCGGCCCGGAAGGTGGGACCGAAGCAGTAGACCTTGCCGAGCGCCGCGGCGGCCGGCTCCAGGTAGAGCTGGCCGGACTGGGAGAGGTACGCCTTCTCGCCGAAGTAGTCGATCTCGAACAGGGACGAGGTCCCCTCGGCGGCGGCCGGGGTGAGGATCGGCGAGTCGATGAGGGTGAACTCGCGCTCGTAGAAGAAATCGCGGATCCCCTGCTCCACCTCGCTCCGGATGCGCAGGGCGGCGCGCTGGCGGCTGGAGCGCAGCCAGAGGTGGCGGTGCTCCATGAGGAAGGCGGTGCCGTGCTCCTTGGGCGTGATCGGGAAGTCCTCGGTGAGGAAGAGGAGGGCGAAGCCGGTGGCCTGCACCTCGACGCCGCTCGGCGAGCGCTTGTCTTCCTTGACCTTGCCGGTGACGCGGATGGTCGACTCCTGGGTCGCCCGCTCGATGTCGGTCCAGGTGGCCTCGGGCACGTCGTGACGGCCGATCACCACCTGGACGGTGCCGCCGCCGCAGCGCACCTGGAGGAACGCGATCTTGCCGCTCGACCGCTTGTTGTCGATCCAGCCGGAAAAGACGACTTCTTCAGAGATATGCCGCGACAGCTCGCGGACGGACGAGACAGGGATCGGTTCGCTCATAGAGCGCCGAATTGTAGCTCAGTTGAAGCCGGGAAAGGACGGCTTCTGCCGGCGGAGCTGCGCGCTGATGCGGCCGACGAGCGGCAGAGCGGAGTCGATCTCGGCCCGCTGGAGCAGGATGACCGAGGCCAGGGTCTCGCGCTTGACGCGCAGCGACTCGAAGATGGGGAGCATTTCCGCCGCCAGGCCCCGCAGCTCCTTCTGCCGACCGGTCTCGCCGTAGACCGCGGCAAGCTCCAGGCAGACCAGCGCCACCTCGTAGGGCATCTCCAGCTCGGAGAACCCCTTGCGCGCTTCGAGAAGGTAGACCTCGGAGGCGCGGTAGAGGCGGAGGGCGTGCGCCAGCTCGCCGTGCAGCCAGGAGAGGCGCAGCAGGGCGACGGGGGCCGACGTCTCCATCATCTGGCGGTGCTCGACGAGCAGCGCGAGCCCCTCCTCCGGCCGCCCGGCGTCGAGCGAGAAGCGGGCCGCCGCCTGGATGGCCTGGCGCGCCAGGTCGCCGTCCTTGGGAATGGACCGGAGGATGTCGACGAGGAGGCGGAGAGCTTCTTCCGGCCGGCCGCTGTAGCCGGTGAAGATGGCCCGCTTCACGAGGCAACTGCCGACGTCCTCGCTGAGGCCGAGGTCGCGGAAGATCTCCGCCGCCTCGGCGGTCAGCGCGATCGCCTGTTTGAATTTCCGCTGGTGGCTGTACAGCGACGCCTTGCGGCGCAGCAGCTCGGCGCGCAGCGAGGGCAGGCGGGTGCCGCCGGCCAGGAAGCGCTCGGCGGCCCCGAACGCCCGTTCCGCCTCGCGCAGGCGGCCGGCCACCCGCAGGCTGTTGGCCAGATGGCTCCACGCCTCGCCGCGCAGGTCGCTGAGGATCCGCCCCTCGGTGGTGGTGTTCGAGCCATGGGAGTCATTGGAGGCATTGGAGGCATGGGAGGCATTGGTGGCCGCCTCCAGCCGGTCGGCGACGGCCACCGCGAGCCGGCTGAGGTGGAGCATCCGCTGCGGATCGGCGTTCGTCGCCAGCCGGACCTCTTCGATGAGCAGCCGGCACAACCCGCCGGCGACCATCTCCGGCGCCTCCACCACCAGGGCGAGCTGGCGTTCGGCGGGAGCGTCCATGAGCTGGGCGAACAGGGCGAGAGCCCGGTCGCGGGCTGGGATCTCTCGCCGTACGCGGGAGAAGACACGTTCGAGGACGGCGTCCAGCGCCTCGCTGCGCGACCGCGTCAGACGCCCGCCCAGCAGATCGCGCAGAACCGAGCCGCAGCTCACACACCCGAGCAGCAGGTGATCCATCACCCGATCCCTCTCCTCGGGCGAGCAACCGCCGCACGAGAAGAGCTCCAAGGTCGCTGCTGTCGGATGCTCGTTCATAGTTGTCCCACGCTCATCGATCTCGTGTTTGGGCTCGTTAGTGCGCGTGACAGGTCGAGCCGTCGGGGTCGACGCACGAGCCGTTGGTGACGCCGGGAGGGGGTGGCAGAGCCGAGGTCGTCGTCTCCCAAAGCCTGTGCACCCAGCTCAGCGCCGCCGCCAGGGCTCCGCCCCCGGAATGGCTTCCCGTGACACTCGCTCTTGAGGCGGTGACATCGTCCTGCGCCGCTCGCGGCGCCGCTGCTGCGCTCTGAACTAGCGCGGCAAAGAGTACTACAAAGAAAAAAATCCGACGATCTTTCATGGCGTGCTCCTCCATCGGGCTTATCCTTGAAGGGTAGCCTAGGAGACGCACATTACGATCCGGATTACCTGCTCACAACGTGAGCAGTCGTGCGCACGACCTTGGCATTTCAGCCTGGCCGCGTGCGCTTGTATCTCTGCTACAATCTCCCCAGATTCTGCGACGAGAGGCATGAGCGGCATGAATTGCAGCAGCTCTCCAGGAGCAGCAGGCGCGAAAGCTTCGCCTGTGCGGCGCCCCCGGTCCACGCAATCCAACATGAGCAAGATCCGCATCCTCGTGGTCGACGACCACGCCGTTCTTCGAGCGGGCCTCGCCCTCCTCATCAACTCCCAGCCGGACATGGAGGTGGTCGCCGAGGCGGCCACGGTCCAGGAGGCTGTGCTGCGCGCGCGGGAAGCCGATCCGGACGTGGTGCTCCTCGACCTCACGCTGCCGGACGGCAGCGGCCTGCAAGCCCTGCCCGACATCCACCGCGACTGTCCGCGCGCCCGCGTCCTCGTCCTCACCATGCACGACGAGCCGAGCTACCTCATGTCCGCCCTCGCCGCGGGCGCCACCGGCTACCTGGTCAAGAGCGCCGAGCCCGCCGCCCTGCGCGCCGCCATCCAGGCCGTGCACCGGGGCCGCTCCTACATCGACATCCCGCTCAGCGACGGCAACCTCAAGGATCTCCTGGCACAACGCGACGTCCCGGCGCGGCCGTCGCCGGGCAACCCGGCCCCCCTGAGCCGGCGCGAGATGCAGATCCTGCAGCTCCTCGCCCTCGGGCACACCTACCGGGAGATCGGCCAGCAGCTCCAACTGAGCGCGCGCAGCGTCGAGACCTATCGCGCCCGCCTCTCCGAGAAGCTCGGCATCCGGACCCGGGCCGGCCTGGTCCGTCACGCTCTCCTGATCGGGCTGCTCGACGAGATGAACCCGGCCTAAAGGGCGACGTTGTACCGTGGACTCCGGACAGGCATAGTGATTTCCCTGACAAGAACCGGAGACCGATTGCCGCCTTTTACGTGTAGCGCTATTGCAAACACCGCGTCATACTACACAGAACATTTCTACACCCGATGCCCCGGCCCTACCGCTGGGGCCCTTTTTTTTACATCCGAGCCCTCCCGGATCCGCGCGACCTGGATAGAATCGGCCCGCGATGGACTGTCCATCCCACCTGGAACCTGGAGGATCTCTGTGAAAACCATCTCCGTCTGGATCGCCATGCTGGCTCTCCTGCTGGCAAGCGGTACGCAGGCCGGCGCGGCAAGCACGGCTGTCACGAAAAAGAAAGAGGAAGCGAAGAGCGATCCGTTGAGCGCCGGCACGTTTGCCGGCCTGGCATTGCGCGGCATCGGTCCGGCCGTCACCTCGGGCCGTGTCGTGGACGTCGCCGTGGACCCCAGGTCGCCGGACACCTGGTACGTGGCCGCGGCCGCGGGCGGGGTCTGGAAGACGACCACCCATGGCATCTCGTGGACGCCGGTCTTCGACGGCACGGGCTCCTATTCGGTCGGCTGCGTCACCATCGACCCCCACGACTCGTCCGTGGTCTGGGTGGGCAGCGGCGAGAACAACAGCCAGCGCAGCGTCTCGTATGGGGACGGCGTCTACAAGACGATCGACGGCGGCAAGACCTGGATCAATATGGGTCTCAAGAGCTCCGAGCACATTGGGAAGATCGTCGTCGATCCGCGCAATTCGGACGTGGTCTTCGTCGCGGCCCAGGGCCCGCTGTGGAATTCGGGCGGCGACCGCGGCCTCTACAAGACCACCGACGGCGGCAAGACCTGGAAAGCGGTCCTCACGGTCGACGAGAACACCGGCGTCACCGACCTGGCGATGGACCCGCGCAACCCCGACGTCCTCTATGCCGCCTCCTATCAGCGGCAGCGCAAGGTCTGGACGCTGATCGACGGCGGCCCCGGCTCGGCGATCTACAAGAGCCGTGACGGCGGCGCCACCTGGAGCAAGCTCGCCGCCGGCCTGCCTAAGGAAGAGATGGGGCGCATCGGCCTCGCCATCTCCCCCGTCTCCCCCGACGTGGTCTACGCCACCATCGAGGCGCGGGAGGGCGGCGGCTTCTACCGCTCGACCGACGCCGGCGCCAGTTGGGAGAAGCGCAGCGGCTCCGTCTCGAGCAGCGCGCAGTACTACCAGGAGCTCTTTCCGCACCCCACCGAGGTGGGCACGGTCTTCTCCGTCGACACCTTCCTCAAGGTCACGACCGACGGCGGCAAGACGTTCCACAACGCCGGAGAGAAGAACAAGCACGTGGACAACCACGTGGTGTGGATCGACCCCGCCCGGCCCGATCACATGCTGGTGGGCTGCGACGGCGGCCTCTACGAGTCCTACGACCGCGCCACCACCTGGGACTTCAAGGCCAACCTGCCGATCACCCAGTTCTACCGCGTCGACGTGGACTACGGCAAGCCGTTCTACTACGTCTACGGCGGCACCCAGGACAACTACAGCCTCGGCGGGCCGTCGCGGACCAACAACAACAACGGCATCGCGAACTCCGACTGGTTCGTCACCACCGACGGCGACGGCTTCAAAAGCGTCGTTGACCCGCAGGATCCCAACATCGTCTACGCCGAAGCCCAATATGGCGCCCTGGCGCGCTTCGACCGCAAGAGCGGTGAGCTGACCGAGATCCAGCCGCAGCCGGGCCTGAACGAGCCCGCCCTGCGCTTCAACTGGGATTCGCCCATCCTGATCAGCCCGCACTCCCACACCCGGCTCTACTTCGCGGCCCAGAAGCTGTTCCGCAGCGAAGACCGCGGCAACACCTGGAAGCCGATCAGCCCCGACCTGACGCGCCAGCTCGACCGCAACAAGCTCAAGATCATGGGCCGCATCTGGAACATCGACGCGGTGGCCAAGAACGCCTCGACCTCCCTCTACGGCAACATCGTCTCCCTGGCCGAATCACCGGTCAAGGAGGGGCTGCTCTACGTCGGCACCGACGACGGCCTGGTGCAGGTCAGCGAGGACGGCGGCGGCAACTGGCGCAAGATCGACCACTTCCCCGGCGTGCCGGAGAACACCTACGTCTCCCGTCTCGAAGCGTCGCCGAAGGACGCCGACACCGTCTTCGCCGCCTTCGACAACCACCAGAACGGCGACTACAAGCCCTACCTGCTGAAGAGCACCGACCGCGGCAAGAGCTGGACCTCGATCGCCGGCGACCTGCCGGCGCGCGGCACCGTCTTCTCGCTTGTGCAGGACCACGTCAACGCCGACCTGCTCTTCACCGGCACCGAGTTCGGCCTCTACTTCTCGATCGACGGCGGCAAGAAGTGGATCCAGCTCACCGGCGGCGTGCCGATCAACGCGATGCGCGACCTGGTGATCCAGAAGCGGGAGAACGACCTGGCGGTCGCCAGCTTCGGCCGCGGCTTCTTCATCCTCGACGACTACACGCCGCTGCGGCTGCTCAAGGCGGAGACCCTGCAGAAGGACTTCGCCACCTTCCCGGTCAAGCAGGCCTGGATGTACAACGAGAGCGCGCCCATGGGCCTGGAGGGCAAGGCGTTCAGCGGCGAGAGCTTCTACCTGGCGCCCAATCCGCCGTTCGGCGCCGTCTTCACCTACTACCTGAAGGATGAGCTGAAGACCCTCCAGAAAGAGCGGGTGCGGAAGGAGAAGGACGTCGAGAAGGAAGGCGGCGAGGCTCCCTATCCGACCTGGGCCGAGCTCCAGAAGGAGGGGAGAGAGAGCTCTCCGGTCATCCTCGCCACGGTGAAGGACTCCGCGGGCAACATCGTCCGCCGCCTGACCGGACCGGTGACCGCGGGCTTCCACCGCATCTCCTGGGACCTGCGCTACCCGGCGAGCAACCCGGCGGAGATCGCCGAGCCGAGCGGGGACAATCCTTTCAATCATCCGCCGCAAGGGCCGATGGCGGTGCCGGGCACCTACACCGTCTCGTTCGCCAAGCGGGTGGACGGCAAGCTGGCACCGCTCGGTGAGCCGCAGACCTTCACCGCGGTGCCGCTCGGCCTCGCCAGCCTGCCGGCCGAGGACCGCCCGGCCGTGCTCGCCTTCCAGGAGAAGACCGCACGCCTGCTCCGTGCCGTCCTCGGCGCCGACGCGCTGGTGAAGGAGACCCAGGAGCGCCTCCAGTACATCCGTCGCGCCCTGCTCAACACGCCGAAAGCCGGCGACACGCTGGTCGACGAAGCCGACGCGCTCCAGGAAAAGCTCGCCGACATCGACATCAAGCTCAACGGCAACTCGGTGATCCGCTCCCACAACGAAGCCGATCCTCCGGCCATTGCCGAACGGGTCAACACGGTGGTGGGCGGCCACTGGAGCTCCAGCTCGGCGCCGACCGCAACCCACATGGAGAACTACCGCCTCGCCGCGCAATCCTTCGCGCCGGTGCTCGAAGAGTTGCGCAGGCTGATCGACGTCGACCTCAAGAATCTGGAAGACAAGCTCGAAGCCGCCGGCGCCCCCTGGACGCCGGGCCGGGTTCCGACCTGGAAGCCGGAGTAAACGAAGACCGAGTTTACAGCCCGAGAAACCATGAGGCCCCCGGGCGACCGGGGGCTTTTCTTTGCACCACGCGATACACTTCCCCCATGCTGCTCCGCTCACTGCGGCTCGTCGGCTTCAAGAGCTTCCGGGACGCCCGTATACCGTTCGGCCCATTCACGTTGCTCGTCGGCACCAACGCATCCGGCAAGAGCAACGTCCAGGATGCCCTTCGGTTTCTCCACGGCTGCGCCCAGGGCTTCAGTCTGGCCGAGGTGATGGACGAGAAGTGGGGACAGGGAGGGCTCTTGCTCTGGCGCGGAATTCGGGGCGGCGCCCGCGAGATCGCATGGGCCGGCAAGGAGTCTTTCTCGCTGGAAGCCGTCCTTGAAGATCCTCGACGGAGTGAGTACGCGGTCACCGTCGAATTCAGGACGACGAAGCGTGGCCGAGTCCCCTTCGTCGTCCATGAGGTGATCCGGGAAGGCGTCCACTTGTCGAGGAATGATGTCTCGGCACGCGAGCGATCCTTTCTCGGCGAGGAGAAGGTCGAGCACAGCAAGATGACCGGCGCGTTGCTCGGAGTGAGATTTCTTGATCTGACTCCCGAAACCATGAGGATCCCATCCTCTCCCGGGCTTCAAGTCCTCGGAGATCGCGGCGAAAATCTGTCCGCCGTTCTCCTGAACATCACCTCCGATGAGGGCAAGAAGGCCGCTCTCCTCGGCTGGTTGCGAGCCCTGACACCTTTGGATGTTGTCGATCTCCGGTTCCATGAAGATCTCCTCGGCCGGGTGCTGGTCTATCTCGTCGAGTCCAATGGGAGGGAGATCTCCGCCCAGAGCGCCTCGGACGGCACGCTCCGCTTTCTCGCGCTGGCCGCAGCCCTGCTCAGCTCCGAATCAGGCCGTCTGTTCTTCATTGAAGAGATCGACAACGGCTTACATCCAACCCGTCTTCACCTGCTGCTTGACGTCATCGAGCAGGCCACCCGGACGATGGACTGCCAGGTGGTCGCCACGACGCACAACCCGCAGCTTCTGGCTTTCCTGTCGGCCGAGGCCAGAGAGGATGCCGTCCTCCTCTACCGCCGCGAGCACGAGAATGCGTCGGAGGCGATGCGGGTCCTTGACCTTCCGGACGTCCGCCGTGTCCTCGCTTCGCAAGACCTCGGACGCCTGTTTGCCACCGGCTGGCTGGAGGACGCGGTCGAATTCCTCGCCGCCGGTGTCGACGAGGCGACTCCCAAAGCCAAGGTCAAGGGGCGGCGTTGAGCTTCCGAGTGCTGGTCATCCCCGAGGATTTCCGGAAAGACGAGCACGTTCTCAAGCCCATCCTGGAGAAGATGCTGGACGCTTGCGGGCGGGCGGCTCGCATCCGCATCTGTAAGGACCCACTCCTCGGTGGCGTCAACGAGGCTCTCAAGTGGAGCCGTATCCAGGAGATCCTCGACCGCTATCAAGGCATGGTCGACTGCTTTCTCCTGATTGTCGATAGAGACGGTCTCGCGGGCCGCCGCAAGAGCCTCGACAAGATGGAAGAGGAAGCCGCGCGGTTCCTGGGCTCCGAAAACCAGTTCTTCGCCGAGAACGCCTGGCAGGAAATCGAGGTCTGGGCGCTCGCCGGGATGCCAGACCTTCCTCGCTCCTGGACGTGGAAGTCGATCCGGGAGGCCCCGAATGCGAAAGAGGCCTACTTCGAAAAGTACGTAACGGAAAAAGGCCTCGGGGCTGAGCCCTTCGGCGGCCGGATGCGGCTCGGCCTGGAGGCCGCGAAAAGCTATCCGCGGATCAGGCGGCTCTGCCGCGAAGATGTCGCGGCTCTGGAGCAACGTCTGAAGGGGCGATGAGCGCCTTGCCCCTCCACCGCCCTTTGACTAAGCTGCGGGCGCTGGGCACTTTCATCCCAACAACTTGAGGTGACCCGAATGTCGAGACTCGCGCGTCGCTCTTCTCTTTTCCTGTGGCTGCTCACCAGTCTGCTGGTCCTCGGATCGGCGGCGATCGCCCGGGCCGGCGAGGACAAGCCGTCCCCCAAGAGTGGGTCGCAACCTGCCGGGCCTCCCGACCTGCAGGACCCGCCGGGGATCGGCGCTCTCAAGTACCGGTCGATCGGGCCGGCCTGGGGCGGGCGGGTGGCGCGGGTGGCGGGGGTGGCGGGCGATCCGCGGATCTACTGGGCGGCTACGGCTTCCGGCGGGGTGTGGAAATCCGAGGACGGCGGCGGATCGTGGAAGCCGGTGTTCGACGAGCAGCCGGTCTCCTCGATCGGCTCGATCGCGATCGCTCCTTCCGATCCCAACGTCGTCTACGTCGGCTCGGGCGAGGCGAACATCCGCGGCAACGTGGCGGCCGGTAACGGCATCTACAAGTCGACGGACGGCGGCAAGACCTGGTCGCACGTGTGGACGCAGGAAGGGCAGATCGGCACGATGGTGGTGCATCCGAAGAATCCCGACGTCGCCTTCGCCGCGGTGCTCGGCCACGCGTTCGGTCCCAACCCCGAGCGCGGCGTCTACCGCACCACCGACGGCGGCAAGAGCTGGAAACAGGTGCTCAAGAAGGACGCCGACACCGGCGCCTCCGACGTCGCCCTCGATCCGTCCAATCCCGAAATCGTCTTCGCCGGTTTCTGGGAGGCGCGGCGCTTCCCGTGGGATCTGAAGAGCGGCGGCCCGGGGAGCGGGCTGTGGGTCTCCCGCGACGGCGGCGACACCTGGAAGCAGCTCACCGGCAACGGCCTGCCCGACGGCATCTGGGGCAAGGTGGGCGTCGCGGTGGCGCCGTCCGACGGGCGCCGGGTCTACGCGCTCATCGAGGCCGACAAGGGCGGGTTCTTCCGCTCCGACGACGGCGGCGCGACCTGGAAGCTGGCGACCGCGGAGCGCGACCTCCGCCAGCGGCCCTGGTACTACTCGACGATGACGGTCAATCCGGTCAATCCGGACGAGATCTGGTGCCCGCAGGTGCCGCTCCTCAAAAGCATCGACGGCGGCCACAGCTTCCAGAAGGTCAAGGGCTACCACCACGGCGACCTGCACGACGCCTGGATCGATCCCAAGGACCCGAAGCGGATCATCGTGGGCAACGACGGCGGCGTCGACATCTCCACCAACAGCGGCGAGACCTGGTTCGCGCCGCCGCTGCCGATCGGCCAGTTCTACCATGTGGCGGTGGACACCCGGGTGCCGTTCCAGGTCGCCGGCGCGTTGCAGGACATCGGCACGGCGCAGGGGCCGAGCAACTCGCTGAGCTCCGGCGGCATCCGCAACGCCGACTGGCACGGCGTCGGCGGCGGCGAGGCCGGCTGGGTGGTCTCCGATGCCTCCGATCCGAACATCGTCTACGCCGGTGAGTATCTGGGCATCATCTCGCGGTACGACGACCGCACGGGCGACACGCGCAACATCTCGGCCTGGCCCGACAATCCATCCGGCTGGGCGGCCGAAAAGATGACGTACCGCTTCCAGTGGACGGCTCCGATCGCCGCCTCGCCGCACGACCCGAAGACGATCTATCACGGCGGCAACGTCGTCTTCCGCACCAGGGACGGCGGCCAGACCTGGACCGCTCTGTCGGGCGACCTCACCCGCAACGACAAGTCGAAGCAGCAGTGGGCCGGCGGCCCGATCACCGGCGACATGACCGGCGTCGAAACCTACGACACCGTCTTCGTGATCGCCGAGTCTCCAGTCCAGAAGGGCGTGATCTGGGCGGGCAGCGACGACGGGCTCGTCCACGTCTCGCGAGACGACGGGGCCACCTGGCAGAACGTGACCAAGGCCGTGCCGGGCCTGCCGGACTGGGGAACGGTCGACATGATCGAGCCGGGGCACTTCGACGCCGGCACCGCCTATCTGGTGGTCGACGCGCACCGCCTGGACGACATGCACCCCTACCTCTGGAAGACGGCCGACTTCGGCCACACCTGGAAGCGCCTCGACGGCAGCCTGCCGCGGAACGTCTATCTCCACACTGTGCGCGAGGACCCCGCGGCCAGGGGGGCGCTCTACCTCGGCACCGAGCGCGGCGTCATCTTCACCACCGACGACGGGGCCACCTGGCGCACGCTCAAGCTCAACCTCCCCACCGTCGCGGTGCACGATCTGCAGGTCAAGGACAACAGCCTCGTCCTTGCCACCCACGGCCGGTCGATGTGGATCTTCGACGACCTGCCGCTCGTGCGCGCGCTCTCGCCGCAGACGACCGGCGCCGAGCCGCACCTGTTCAACGCGCCCGACGCCGTGCGCTGGGTCGTGGCCGGCACCCGGCGCGACGTCTTCCGCGGCGCCAACCCGCCCGCCGGCGCCAGCCTCTACTACTGGCTGAAGGACGAGCCCAAGGGAGACATCACCCTCGACATCCTCGACGCCTCCGGCCGGGTGGTGACCACCCTCTCCAGCAAGCCCAAGGAGGCCACCGGCGCCTCGGAGTACACGGACGACGAAAGCGACGGTCTGGAGTCCTTCCTGCTGCCCAAGAAGGCCGGCGTGCAGCGCGCCGCCTGGGACCTCAACTGGGCCGGCGCGGCGATGATCCCCAACGCCCGCCTCGACTCCGGCTATCCGCTGATCGGTCCGCCCGCGGTGCCGGGCACCTACACCGCGCGCCTCACCGTCGACGGCAAGACCCAGCAGACCACCTTCAAGCTGCTGCCCGATCCGCGCTCCCCGGTCTCGCAACAAGACCTCGAAGAGCAGCTCCGTTTCGCGCTCCAGGTGCGCGACGAGATCACCCGGCTGACGAACACCGTCATCCAGCTCAAGCGCATCCGCCGCCAGCTCGCAGAGCGTGACGAGCTACTGGCCGAAAACACCCAGGCCGCCGATCTGGTCAAGGGCTCGAAGGACCTGATCACCAAGCTCGACGACCTGGAATCGCGGCTCCACAACCCGAAAGCCGAAGTCGCCTACGACATCCTCGCCATGAAGGGAGGAGCCAAGCTCTACTCGCGCCTGGCTCCGCTCTTCGACACGGTGAAAACCGGCGATGGCGCCCCGACGCAAGGCATGAGGCAGGTCTACGCAGAGCAAAAGAAGGAGCTGGACGGGGATGTGGCGGAGCTGCAAACCCTGATCGACAAGGACCTCGCGGCTCTCAACGCCACAGCCACCAAGCTCAGCCTGCCGACCATCTGGGTGCCGGCGGTGGGAGCGGCGGTGCCGGTGAAGTGATCTCCTGAGCGACAGGCGGCAATCCCGCCTGTCGCTCAGCCCATCAGAGTTGTCCTACATCTCTGCGTTCAGGAACAGGGGCTTCCATTCGCCCCGGTTCCTCCGGTCCCTCCGGCCGTGGCAGTTCCGCCGGCACCCACGGCTCCTGGGGTGCCATTGGGAGTGCCGAGCCCTCCCGCCCCTCCAGTTCCGCCGGCGCCTGCGGTTGCAGTGCCGCCAACCCCTCCCGCTCCGCCAGTGCCCGGCCCATTACCGTTGCCTCCGGCTCCTCCTCCTCCCCCATTCCCACCCGTCGCGGAGCCACCCCTACCGCCGGCTCCGCCATTGCCGCCGCGAGCCCCAGGGAGACCATTTCCTCCGGCTCCACCCGCTCCCCCGGCTCCCCCTGTGGCATTTCCGCCTTTGCCACCGGCTCCGCCATTCCCCCCCGGGACATGAGGAATCACGCAGCAACCATTGGTGCCTCCCCCTCCCCCACCGCCTGGGCCACCGGTGACGCTACCGCCCGGGCTGCCCGCAGTGCCGGGGTAGCCATCAGGATGTCCGGCATTACCGTCCGAGCCCCTTCCCCCGGCTCCGCCGGCTCCCCCTGCCTGATCGGTCCCCGCGCCCCCAGCGCTTCCGTCACCCTTCAGAAGGAAGTCGACGTTGGATATGGTGCAGTCCTGGATGTCGATGGCGGCCAGGGACTGGGTGCCCCGAAAGTCGCCTCCCTTTCCTCCACGAGACCTGAGGTTCGCAGAGATTCCCTTGCACGAGGCGCTCGTTCCGGCCCCTCCGGCACCTCCGGCCCCAGCGACCAGACGCGCTCGCATCTGAAAAGGTAAGCGTGAAACCAACTGACCACCCGCCAAGAAATCACCGCCTGCTCCTCCCGGAGCCCCGGCTCCGCCGCTGCCCCCTGCGCCGGCATGGATTTCAGGAACTCCTACCACGATCCGGGCTGCGTCCAGGATCAGACTGCCGCCTTTACCGCCCGCGGAGCATGCGGTTGACGCATCGATTCCCCGGCCTGGAAGCACTTCCGCATTGAGGTAGATCGTCTTCGGCGTGCTGAGCGTAATGGAAATCCCTTGTCCGGACCGCGACTTCAAGCCTCGCGCCACGGCCTCGATGGGCCCATTGACCACAATGTCCCCAGAGCTCAGGACGACCAGATCCTCATCCACCACGACTTTCTCGAAACGTCCCACCTCAAAGCGTGCGGTTCGCTCCACCCCCGCGAGATGGCGCTCGAAGAGTCCGTCCGCCTGGCTGGCCCCGGCCGGTACGACAGCGCAAGCCAGGAGCCCCAAAGACAATGCGGCAACCAACCAGCCCCTCTCTCGTCGGCGCAAGCCCTGAGCATCTGTCCGCATACCAGTCCTCCTTTTCACGAGCCCCGCGGTAAATCCGCGAGGCGAAGTGCCGTAGGGGAAAGAAGCGCACAATAAACTAGCCAGGATCGTATTTTTACACTGATGCAGCTTGAAGTAAAGATTCAAGCTAAGAAGAAGATCTCGAACGGTAGATTCGACAGGCGGCGCGGCGAGCCGCGCGGCCGTATCATGCCCTTGGCGACTTGGGCCGGCGTGTTGGCCTTGGCGGCCAGCTCATCCTCACCGCCCCCGCACCTCCCGCCGGTCCGCTCCCCGCGCTGTGAGCCCCGCCTGCACGGCGATCCCAATCACCGCCAGGACGAGCAGGATCGCGCCACCTGACAACCCCCTCCCGAGGTGAAACCCGTCGACGATCAGCTCGGCGCCGGCGAACGCGGAGAGGACGATCAGGGTGCCCTCGAAGGCCCAGAGGGCGAGGAAGGCGGCGACCACTCCGGCAACGAGACAGAGGAGAACGTCTCCGGAGCCGGTTCCGGGGTGCGACCAGAGGTGGGAGAGATTGACTCCCAAGAGCCAGGCCCCGGCGGAGACTCCGACGACGAAGCCAGCGAGGGCGACGGCCGCCCGTTGCAGCGCGAACGCCAGCACGACACCCAGCAGCCCGGCGGCGAGAGCCACGATCCAGCGCATGCCTTCCGCGTGCGGGCTCACGACATAGAGCGAGAGCCGGAGCCCCGCGAAGAAGCCGACGGCGCCGACGAAGAGCCAGAACAGCCGGCGGCCGGCGAGGAGCAGGGCGGCACCGGCGAGGAGTGCGAGGAGAGGTTCGGTTCCGTGTTGCATTGCGGGTTCTCCTTCCTCCCATCATACGAGGAGAGCGCTCCGGAGGTTTTCAGGACGACGGAGGCTTGTCGCCCTTCACCACCGCGATCCCCAGCTCAGCAAGCTGTTTCGCGTCCACCCCCGACGGCGCGTCGGTCATCAGGTCGGTGGCCGAGGCGGTCTTCGGGAAGGCGATGACGTCGCGGATGGAGGTGCCGCCCGCGAGGAGCATGACGAGGCGGTCGAGGCCGAGGGCGATGCCGCCGTGCGGTGGCGCGCCGTAGCGGAGCGCCTCCAGGAAGAAGCCGAAACGAGCTTTCGCCTCCTCGGGGCCGATGCCGAGGACCTGGAAGACCCGGCTCTGCAACGCCGGATCGTGCATGCGGATGGAGCCGCCTCCCAGCTCGAGGCCGTCGAGGACCACGTCGTAGGCGCGGGCGCGCACTGAGCCCGGATCGCTCTCCAGACGGTCGAGGTCGCGCGGGTCAGGGCTGGTGAAGGGGTGGTGCGTGGCGAACCACCGGTTCTCGTCCTTGTCCCACTCGAAGGTCGGGAACTCGGTGACCCAGAGGAAGGCGTGCTTGCCGTCGGGAATCAGGTTGTAGGTGCGGGCGAGCTCCAAGCGCAGGGTGCCCAGCGTGTTCGCGGCGATCTTTTCCGGCGCCGCGACGATCAGCGCGAGGCCGCCTTCCTCCAGACCGAGCGCGGCGGCGGCGCCTTCGAGCTCGGCCTGGGTCAGGGCGTTCTTCACCTGGAAGGTCAGCTCGCCGTTCTTCTTGCGCAGCGTGAGCACGCCCGCGGCGCCGGTCCGCTTGGCGATCTCCACCCAGCCATCCACCTGCTTGCGGCTCGCCTCGGCCGCGCCGGGGACCGTGAAGCCACGCACGACGCCACCCTGCGCGACTGTCTCCTTGAAGCCGCGGAAGGCACTCTCGGCGAGGAGCTGCGAGAGGTCGGCGATCTCCAACTCGAAACGCAGGTCCGGCCGGTCGCTGCCGTAGCGCGCCATGGCCTCGGCATACTTCATGCGCGGGAACTGCGCCGGCGGGGTGATGCCGCCAAGCGGGAAGATGCGCGCGAAGAGACCTTCGATCAAGGCGTAGATCGTCTCTTCCGTCGGGAACGACATCTCCAGGTCGATCTGGGTGAATTCGAGCTGGCGATCGGCGCGCAGGGCCTCGTCGCGGAAGCAGCGGGCGATCTGGATGTAGCGCTCGAAGCCGGCGACCATGAGGATCTGCTTGAAGAGCTGCGGCGACTGCGGCAGCGCGTAGAAGCTGCCGTGGTGCACCCGCGACGGGACCAGGAAGTCGCGCGCCCCTTCCGGTGTCGAACGGGTGAGGATCGGCGTCTCGATGTCGATGAAGCCGTGCTCGTTGAAGTACTTGCGGACCTCCAGCGTGGCGCGGCCGCGGAGCAGCAGGTTGCGCTGCAGCTCACCGCGGCGCAGGTCGAGGTAGCGATAGCGCAGCCGTGTCTCCTCCGAGACCTCGGCCTTGCCGTCGAGCGGGAAAGGCGTCGGCTCGGAACGCGACAGGATGATCGCGCTCTCCGCCGAGACCTCCACCTCGCCGGTGGGCAGGTCGCGGTTGACGTTCTCCGGCGTGCGGAGAGTCACTTTGCCGCGGATCTCCACCACCCACTCGGAACGCACCGGCGCCAGGATCTCGGCGACCTCCGGCTGGTCCTCGGGGTGGATCACCACCTGCGCCACACCGCTCCGGTCGCGCAGACTCAGGAACAGCACGCCGCCGTGATCGCGCCGCCGCTGCACCCAGGCCTGCAAGCGGACCTCGGTGCCCACGTCCTCTTTGCGCAGAGTTCCCGCGCCCCGCCGTTCCAAGCTGTGCACGCTGCCTGCTTCGCCGTTCGTCATGATCCTCAGCCCTGCTCTCTAGTAGGTGTCTGCGGGGGGAAGGACCCCGCGGTAGTGTTCTTTCAATTGGACGTATCGTTCGCAACCGTCCACGATCCGCCGCTTCTCTTCGTCGGTGAGCGGACGGACCGGGCGCGCCGGAATGCCCAGCGCCAGATACCCGGCCGGGATGCGATGGCCGGGCGCGACCAGCGCACCGGCGCCGATCTGCGCCCCCGCCTCGACCACCGCGCCGTCGAGCACCTGGGCGGCGATGCCGATCAGCGCACCGTCCTCGATGGTGCAACCGTGCAGCACCGCCTGATGGCCGACCACGACCCCGGCGCCGATCACCAGCGAGTGGGTGCGGTAGTTGACGTGCAGCACCGCGCCGTCCTGGATGTTCGTCCGCGCTCCGATGCGGATGAAGTTGACGTCGCCGCGCGCCACGGTGTGGAACCAGAACGAGACGTCGTCGCCCAGCTCCACGTCGCCGGTCACCCAGGCATTCGGCGCCAGGAAGACGCGCGCTCCCAGCTTCGGCGTCTTGTCGAGGTAGGGGACGATCGGCATGGTGTCAGGAACCGGAAGAGGCTCGGCGCACCGAGAGGAGGATCCTCTTGTACGTGGGAAGCTGCTTCTCGAACTCGGCGCGCGGCGCCCCGGCGAGGAAGTCGATGCCTCCGGTCTCATAGGGCAGCTTGAGGGCGAGCGTGCTGCGCGCCGTGTCGCCGCTGCCGCTGTCCATGCGCACCAGCACACCCTTGAGCCCTTCGAGATCGCGCACCTCGACCAGCGGCGCGGACCAGGAGTCGTTCTTCGCATCGTTGGCGCGGATGTTCGCGACCGCTTTCTCCGGATCGTCGAGCTTGACCGAGCTGACCCGCACGTAGATCAGCCGCGGATCCTTGGGTGGCACCGCGTCGTAGGGTCCCAGCCACAGGCCGGGCATCTCCTTGCTGTCCTTCGCCACTTTCACCACCCAGCCGGTCGGCACCTCGACGGTGTAGGGGAGCGGCTTGTCCGCCGGACCCGGCAGTCCCATGCGGTGGTAGCCGCCTTCGCCCTGTCCGAGCGGGACGGCGTTGGCGGTCGCCGGAACGCCGGGGATGGGATGCGGTGCCGGCGGCTTGGCCGGGGAAGTCGGGGGAGCTTGGGCAGCCTGAACGGTGGCGAGCGGCACGGCCGCCAGGAGCAGGAACGAGAAAGCTGGATGGAAGCGCATGGTGTACCTACCTCGAAGCGGAGGATTCAACAGGATACCGGCTCGCGGACCGGTCGCGGAAGCATGACATAAGATCCCGCGGTGTCCAACGGCGCCCGTCTCGATAGGTTCGACGCGATCGATGTGGTCATCCCGGCGCTCAACGAAGAGGTCTCGCTCCCCCTCGTCCTGGCCGCCCTGCCCCACCCGCCGGTGCGGCGGGTGGTGGTGGCCGACAACGGCTCGCGGGACGGCACCGCGCGGGTCGCCCGGGAGGGAGGAGCAATCGTGGTCCCGGCCGAGCGGCGGGGCTATGGCAGCGCCTGCCTGGTCGGTCTCGACTGGCTGCGGCGGAACGATCCGCCGGACGTCGTGGTCTTCGTCGACGCCGACTTCTCGGACCACCCCGACGAGCTACCGCGGCTGGTGGCGCCCCTCCTCGCAGACGAGTCGGATCTGGTGATCGGCTCGCGCGTCCTGGGCACGCGCGAGCCGGGAGCCCTCCTGCCGCAGGCGCGGGCGGGCAATCTCGTCGCCTGCCTGCTCATCCGCCTCCTCTACGGCCACCGCTTCACCGATCTCGGCCCGTTCCGTGCCGCCCGCTGGGAGGCGCTGAAGCGGCTGGGCATGGCGGACCCGGACTTCGGCTGGACCGCCGAGATGCAGGTCAAAGCCCTCCGCCACGGCCTGCGGGTGACCGAGGTGCCGGTCTCCTACCGCCGCCGGGTGGGAGTCTCCAAGATCACCGGCACGGTGAGCGGAACGGTTCGCGCCGGCTATAAGATCCTGTGGACCGTCCTCCGCCACAGCCTGGGCAGGACGCCGTCATCCAGAGAAGAAGGAAGAGGAGACACCGCGGGATGAGCGAGCCGATCCGTTGCACGACCGACATCGAGGTGCGCTATGCCGAGACCGACCAGATGGGGGTCGTGCACCACGCCAACTACGTCATCTGGTTCGAGCTGGCGCGCACCCGCCTGTGCGCCCTCTCGGGCTACCACTACGCCGACATCGAAAAGATGGGCTACCTCCTGATGGTCACCGGCGTCGAAGCCCGCTACCGCCGGCCGGCGCACTACGGCGAGACGGTCCAGGTCGTCTGCTGGGGCGAGCACCTGGGCAGCCGCGGCATGCGCTTCGCGTACGAGGTGCGCCACGGCGGCGACCTCCTCGCCACCGGCGCCAGCGACCACATCTGGGTCGAAACCGCCACCGGCCGCCCCTGCCGCACACCGGCCGCGGTGCTGGGGCCGTTCCGGCGGCTGGCCGGGCTGGAGGAGTAGAGGCGCGACCAGCCGCCCGGCCGCCCTCACCCCCGTCCCCTCTCCCGCGCGCGCCTTCCACCCCCCGCCCCGAGCGGGAGAGGGGCGCCGCCGCCCAAACCCCAAAACAGCAACGAGCTCTCTTGCAAGAGTTCCCCCTCTCCCGTTCGGGGTGGATGTGTGGGGGACGCACGGGAGAGGGGGCCAGGGGGAGAGGGCCCGCTTTTGACACCCGCACCTCCAAGAGAATACCCTTAGAGCACTTTCTCTATTCTCTGAAGGGGGATGCCATGCGGGCAATCTCTTGGATCTGTGCAGGACTGTCTTCGATTCTCATTCTGCTCTGCCTGGTGCCGGCCGCCGCGGTCGCCCAGGTGCAGCGCGGCGCCGGGTTGCCGGTTCCGCTGCCTCTCTTGCCTCCGGACAATCCGTGGAACGTGGACGTCAGCGCGGCGCCGCTCGACACTGTGCACAACTACATCGGCTTCATCGGCACGACCCGGGCGCTCCACCCCGATTTCGGCGGCGACGTCGATCCCACCGATCCAACGAACCCCGACATCTATGGCATGGTCTACATCACCGTGTCCGGCACACAGCCGCTGGTGCCGGTGACGTTCGTGCTCTATGACCCGCAGAGCGATCACGGCGCACCCGGCCGGCCGGCGGGCTATCCGATTCCGGACGCCGCGAAGACGGGGACCAAGTGGATCGAGGGCGGACCGGACGCCTCGGTGTGGACCGCCGACGACCGCCACATGCTGCTGGTGGACCGCGACAACCGGCTGCTCTATGAGCTGTATCAGGCGCACTGGAACATCGCCAACAACCGCTGGGAAGCCGGCTCGGGCGCGGTCTTCCCGCTCGACTCCAACCAGCGCCGGCCGGACACCTGGACCAGCGCCGACGCCGCCGGCCTCGCCATCCTCCCCGGCCTCATCCGCTACGACGAGGCGTTCGGTACTGCGCCGATCAAGCACGCGTTCCGCGTGACAACGCGCGACAGCAACAGCTATGTCTTCCCCGCCTCGCACGACGCCGGGAGCAACACCAGCGCGCCGCCGATGGGGACGCGCCTGCGCCTCAAGGCGTCGAAGAACATCACCGGCTTCACGCCGGAGGTGCAGCGGATCTTCCAGGCGATGAAGACCTACGGCCTGATCGTCGCCGACAACGGCTCCGACATGTACATCCAGGGCGCCTACGACACGCGCTGGAACAACGACGTGCTCAATCCGGCGTTCGGTTCGCTCCATGCCTCGGACTTCGAGGTGATCCAGCTCGGCTGGCAGCCGGCGGTCCCCGCCTCCGGTGCCCTCGACTTCTACACCCTCACGCCGTGCCGCCTGCTGGACACCCGCAATCCGGCGGACCCGCACGGCGGCCCGGCTCTCGCGTCGAGCAGCCAGCGCGTCCTGCCGGCGGTGGGCACCTGCGGCATTCCGGCCGGAGCCAAGGCGCTGGCGCTCAACGTCACCGTGGTCTCGGCTCCCGGCGGCGGCTATGTGACCCTGTTCCCCGGCGACGGCGCGCCCGCGGTCGCGAGCAGCATCAACTTCAACGCGGGGCAGACGCTCTCCAACAACACGGTGGCGAAGCTCGCCGCCTCCGGCTCCGGCACCCTGGGCCTGGTGAGCCTCTCGGCAGCCGGTCCGGTGCAGGTGGTCCTCGACGTGACCGGCTACTTCCAGTAGGGTTTGCGGCGAGGAGGGACCACCAGGATGAAACCAGCACCCGGAAACCACAACCGCCACGACCTCGAAGCCATCGCCGAACGGGTGATGGTCTCCCGCGGGCTCCTGCCCGACTTCTCCGATGCCGCCAAGGGAGAGGCCCGCAGTCTCCAAGCCGGCCGCAGCCGCTTGCAGACCGACGCGGAGGGCCCTCCGGCCCGTGACCTCACGGATCTCCTCTGGCTGTCGATCGACAACGACGACACCCGGGACATGGACCAGCTCTCGGTGGCCGAGGCGGGGAAGGACGGCGCCATCCGCATCCGCGTCGCCATCGCCGATGTCAGCGCCGCCGTCCCCCTGGGCTCGGCGATCGACGATCATGCCCACCACAACACGACCTCGGTCTATACCGCCGCGCGGACCTTCCCCATGCTGCCACTGGAGCTGTCGACCGACCTCACCTCGCTGGTGCAGGACGAGGACCGGCTGGCCATGGTGGTCGACATGCAGGTGCAGCCGGACGGCTCGGTGAGCGGCGCCGAGCTCTACCGCGCCCGGGTGCGCAACCGGGCGAAGCTGGCCTACCACTCGGTCGGCGCCTGGCTCGAAGGCCAGGGACCGCTGCCGGCGACAGCCGCGGCGGTGCCGGGGATCGACGCCCAGCTCCGCCTGCACGACAAGGCGGCGCAGCAGATGCGGCAGCTCCGCCACGAGCACGGCGCCCTCACCCTGGAGACCCTGGAAGCCCGCCCGGTGTTCAGCAACGGCACCCTGACCGATCTCGCCGTCGATCCCAGGGACCGCGCCAAGGAGCTGATCGAGGACCTGATGATCGCCGCCAACACCGCGACGGCGCAGTACCTCGACACGCACGGCCAGGTCTCGCTGCGGCGCATGGTGCGCACCCCGAAGCGCTGGCCGCGGCTGGTCGAGCTCGCCTCGCAGCACGGCGGCCATCTGCCGGCCGAGCCCGAGGCGACCGCTCTCGAAGCGTTCCTCGAAGAGCGCCAGAAGGCCGATCCGGAGCGCTTTCCGGAGATCTCGCTCTCGGTCGTCAAGCTCCTCGGCCCCGGCGAGTATGTCGTCGACCTGCCGGGGCAGCCGCCGCCCGGGCACTTCGGGCTCGCCGTGCGCGACTATACGCACGCCACCGCGCCCAACCGCCGCTACCCCGACCTGGTCACCCAGCGCCTGCTCAAGGCGGCGCTCACCGGCCACCCCTCCCCCTACAGCCTGGACGACCTCTCGGCGCTCGCCATCCACTGCACCGAGAGCGAGGACGCCGCCAACAAGGTGGAGCGCCAGATCGTCAAATCCGCCGCCGCCATCCTGTTGGAGCACCGGATCGGCGAGCAGTTCGACGCCGTTGTCACCGGCGCGTCGGAGAAGGGGACCTGGGTGCGCATCGACCACCCGCTCGTGGAGGGTCGCCTCGATCGCGGCGCCGCCGGGCTCGACGTCGGCGACCGGGTGCGCGTGCGCCTGGTTTCGACCGACGCCGAACGCGGTTTCATCGACTTCGTCCGCTGACGGGCGAACCCCAGCCATGGTATCTTGCAGCCGCCGTGTCTGAGACTTTTCGGGGATCAGGGATCGTCCCTTCGGGCTTTTTTGTCTTCAGGACCCCGCTCCTGCCGTTCGCGGAGCTGGCGGCCTGGGGAGAAGGGTTGGAGACCGTCAGGGTGCTGGACCGCGAGGCGGGTCCGGGGACACCGGACGGCTCGGACGAGGCACTGGCGGCGGCGGTCGCCGCCGACCGCGCGGTGCTGCGCGCCCGCCTCCGCGCGCTCGCCGACCGCCCCGAGATCCGCGAAGCCCTGTTCCTCGCCTCGCCCTCCCTCTTCGACAGCCTGGCCCTGTGGAGCAAAGACCCCGACAGCAAGAAGGGGCAGCGCGCCGAGCGCGCGCTGGTGCGCTACGTCTACCGCATGACCACGCGGGCCACCCCCTTCGGTCTCTTCTCCGGCTGCTCGCTGGGACCGGTCGACCCGGGGGCACCGACCCGCCTCACCCTCGGGCCGCGCGACGCCTATGAGCGCCACACCCGGCTCGACATGGACTACCTCTTCGCGCTCTGCGAGGACCTGGGCAAAGATCCCGCCCTGCGCGACGAGCTGCTCTACCGACCCAATTCGAGCCTCTACGCCGCCGCCGGCCGCCTGCGCTACGCCGAGGCGCGCCTGATCAAGAAGGCCCGCTCGCACCACCTGGTGGCCGTCGAACGGACGGAGTACCTGGACGCGACGCTCGCCCGCGCCGCCCAGGGCGCCCGCATCGCCGGCCTCGCGCAGGCGCTGGTGGATTCCGATCCCGACGGCGAGATCACCTTCGAGGATGCCGACGCCTACGTCCGCGAGCTGGTCGACAGCCAGATCCTGGTCTCCGACCTGTCGCCGCCGGTCACCGGGCCGGAGGCGGTGCACGACCTGATCGACCAGCTCGGCCGGCTGCCCAGCGAAGCCGGCGAGCGCCTGGCCCGGGCGCGCGACGCCCTGGCCGCTCTCGACGCCAGCGGACCGGGCGCCTCGCCGGACCGCTATCTGGAGATCGCCCGCGCCCTCGAAACCATGCCGACGCCGGTCGAGATGGCGCTCCTCTTCCAGCTCGACATGGTGAAGCCGGCCGGCGGCTCGGTCCTCGGCGGCGCCGTGCTCGACGAGATCCAGCGCGGCATCGACATCCTGCGCCGCATCTCCAACCGCCGCTCGGACCTGATGGAGAAGTTCCGCAAGGATTTCGTCGAGCGCTACGGCGAAGGGCGCGAGGTGGCGCTGGTCGAGGTGCTCGACGAGGAGATCGGCATCGGCTTCGAGAAGTCCGGCGACGCCGGCGCCGAAGCGTCCCCGCTGCTCCAGGGGCTGCTGCTCGGCGCTCCCGCGGCCGAAGCGAGCCCGTCCTCCTGGACCTCGCGCGAGACGTTCCTCCTCATCCGCCTCTCCGAGGCGCTCACCTCCGGCGCCGGGGAGATCGAGCTGACCCCGGCCGACATCGACCGCATGGTCGGAGCGGCGGCGCCCGGAGAGCCCGAGCTGGCCTATCTGGCCGACGCCTTCCAGGTGATGGCCACCCTTGCCGCCGCATCCTCAGAAGCGGTCGATGCCGGCGACTTCAAGGTCCTCCTGAACGGCGCCGTCGGGCCGTCCGGAGCGCGCCTCCTCGGCCGCTTCTGCCACGCCGACCCGGAGCTGTCGCGCCGCGTCGAGGAGCACCTGCGGGAGGAGGAGACCTTCGCGCCCGACGCCATCTATGCCGAGGTCGTCCATCTGCCGCAGGGGCGGATCGGCAACATCCTCTCGCGGCCGGTGCTGCGCGAGCACGAGATCCCCTTCCTCGGCCGCTCCGGCACTCCGGCGGACAAGCAGATCCCGATCACCGACCTGACCGTCACGGTGAGCGGCCAGACGGTCACCCTGCGCTCCAAGCGCCTCGGCCGGGAGGTGGTGCCGCGCCTCACCAGCGCCCACAACTACCGCCGCGGCAGCCTCGGCCTCTACCGCTTCCTGTGCATCCTGCAGAGCCAGAACGTCCAGGGCGGCGCGGGCTGGAGCTGGGGACCGCTCGAAAGCTCCCCCTTCCTCCCCCGCGTCACCGCCGGCCGCGTCGTGCTCTCCCGCGCCGCCTGGTGGATGAGCAAGGAGGAGATCGCCGCGCTCGTCAAGGCGGAGGGTGGAGCGCGCATGGCCGCGGTGCGCGACTGGCGCCTGAAGCGCCGGCTCCCCCGCCTCGCCCTCCTCGCCGACGGCGACAACGAGCTGCTGATCGACTTTGCCAACGTCCTCTCGGTGGAAACTTTCATCGACGTGGTGGAAGGGCGTGACCAGGCTCGCCTCCTCGAAGTCTTCCCGTCTCCGGACGAGCTCTGTGCCGAAGGCCCGGAGGGGCGCTTCGTGCACGAGATGGTGGTCCCCTTCGTGATGGAGCCGAAGGCGGCCAAGGCGGCGCCGGCGGGGTCTCCGAAGACAGGCGCCTGGCTGGAGGCGCCCGCCGTGCGCCGCTCGTTCCCGCCCGGCTCGGAGTGGCTCTACGTCAAGCTCTACACCGGCACCGCCACGGCGGATGTGCTGCTCCGCGAGGTCGTCGCGCCGGTGGTGCGCGAAGCGATCTCCTCCGGGGTGGCCGACTCCTGGTTCTTCATCCGCTACGGCGATCCGGAATGGCATCTGCGCCTGCGCTTCCACGGCGATCCGCGCGAGCTGCACGCGCGGGTGCTGCCGCTCCTCGGCGACGCGGTCGCGCCACTGCTCGACGACCGCCGGCTGTGGCGCCTCCAGCTCGACACCTATGAACGGGAGGTCGAGCGCTACGGCGGAGCGGAGGGGGTCGCCCTCGTCGAGCGCCTGTTCGGGATCGACAGCGCGGCGGTGCTCGATCTGCTGGAGCTGCTCGAAGGGGACGAGGGCGCCGACCTCCGCTGGCGCCTCACCCTCGTCGGCATCGACCGCCTGCTCGGTGACCTCGGTCTCGACGCGGCCGGCAAGCTCGGCGTCCTCGAACGCCTGAGCCGCTCCTTCTGGCGCGAGTTCAAGGGCGACAAGTCGATGCGGGTGCAGCTCGACCAGCGGCTGCGCACCGACCGCAAGAGCCTCTCCCTCTTCCTCGAAGGCGATCCGGAGACCAGCGCTCCCTTCGCGCCGGCCCTCGCGCTCTTCGACCGGCGCTCGCGCGACATCGCGCCGGTCGTCGCCGAGCTCACCGAGAGGGAGGCCGCGGGCCGCCTCACCTCACCCGTCCGCGAGATGGCGGCGAGCTTCGTGCACATGCACGTCAACCGCTTCATCCGCTCGGCGGCGCGGGCGCACGAGATGGTCCTCTACGACTTCCTGTACCAGCTCTACGCGTCGCGCCAGGCGCGGCAGCGCAAGGGGGACGCAGGAAAGGATGCGGGGGGATCAGGCCCTAGGTGAAGTACAGACTGCCGGTGGCGAAGCTCTTCGCGCCGGTGATGTCGAGCTGCCGGACGGTCTCCCGCGACAGCGTCAGCTTTCGGGTTTCAGTTGTTCTCATTGCCGGTTCTCACAGCTTTCAGAGTTTCAGGGATTCAGTGGTTTGACGCGAGAAGAGCGTCATGACTCTTCCCACTCTCTCAGGTGCATCAAATCTGAAAACCGGGACAACCAGGACAAGAGATGCTCAATCTTCTTTGTTCGGCAGCAGTGATGCCGGGATGATATTCTCGCCGCCATGCGCCGGCTGCACCTCACCACCGGCGGCGAGAGCCACGGCCCCGGCCTCACCGCGATCCTCACCGGTCTGCCCGCCGGTCTGACCGTCGACTTCGCCCTCCTCGCCCACGATCTCGCCCGCCGCCAGCACGGCTACGGGCGCGGCAACCGCATGAAGATCGAGAAGGACACCGCCGAGGTGACCGGCGGCGTGCGCGGCGGCGAGACTCTCGGCGGCCCGCTGGTGCTGTGGATCACCAACCGCGACTACACGAACTGGGAGCCGATGATGAGCCCGGTGGAGATCGATCCGCGGCGCGCCGAGCAGCGCCGGGTGCGCACGCCGCGGCCCGGGCACACCGATCTCGCGGGCGGTCTCAAATATCTGCGCCGCGACCTGCGCGACATCCTGGAGCGCGCCTCGGCCCGCGAGACGACGGCCCGTGTCGCGGCCGGCGCCTTCGCCCGCATGCTGCTGCGCGAATTCGGGGTGGACATCAAGAGCGGCGTCCGCTCCTTCGGCCCGATCGGCATCGACAGCCCGGTGCCGACCTGGGAGGACCTACTGCAGGTCGACGAGCAGTCCCCCCTGCGCGCCATCGACCGCTCACGGGAGGACGACATGGTCCGCCTGGTCGACCGCGCCAAGGAGGAGGGCGACACCCTCGGCGGCGCCGTCACGGTGATCGCCCACAACGTGCCGATCGGCCTCGGCTCGCACGTGCAGTGGGACGAGAAGCTCGACGGCCGCCTCGCCCAGGCGGTGATGTCGGTCCACGCCGTCAAGGCGGTCGAGATCGGCGCCGGCATCACCGGTGCGCACGGCTTCGGCAGCGCCGCGCACGACCCGATCGGCCGCGAGGGGGACCGCTGGGTGCGGCCCACCAACCACGCTGGCGGTCTCGAAGGGGGGATCACCAACGGCGAGGACCTGGTGATCACCGCCTACAAGAAGCCGATCGCCACCCTGCGCAAGGGGATGCCCAGCATCGATCTCGACACCGGCGAGCCCCTCACCTCGGAGTACGAGCGGAGCGACGTCACCGCCCTCCCCGCCGCCGGAGTGATCGCCGAGTCCATGGTCGCCCTGGTCCTCGCCGACGCCCTGCTGGAGAAGCTCGGCGGCGACTCCCTGCGCGAGATCAAGGCGCACTGGGAAGCCACGCGGGAGCAGCAGCGCGCGTGGCCGGGGTAGGCAGGTCTTTCGCTCCCCCACGGGGGCGCGAACCCGCGCCAACCCAAAGTAGGGGAGGGGCTTGCCCCCTCCCGGGTGGGAGGGTGGAGGAGCCGAGTCACGAAACCCGCGCCTTCCCGCCGCCCGCCCGGGAGGGGGCAAGCCCCTCCCCTACTTTAAGTTAGAGCGTCCTGGGACCGGCGGTGACCGCCCCCCCTACTCCCCCTTCTCCTTCACATAGAACGATTCGTGGTGCGGCCGGCCGCGCCGCAAACGGTGGATCTCCCCGGTGCGGCACATGCGGTGCAGGATCCCCGAGATCTGCCGCGGCTCCGGCTGCGTGCGAAGCTTCTCCCCGAACTCGCGCTGCACATCGGACAGCACCTTCAGCGGACCGAACGGCTCCCGGCCGCCCAGGCCGGCGAGCACGTGGCGCACCATGCGGGTCAGCCGGGGATTGGACGCGGCGCCGAAATCCTGGACCTCGACCGGCAGCTCGTCCGCCGCCGCGGCGCCGCCGGCCGCCCGCGCCGCCATCTCGATCGCCGCGGCGGAGGAGGCACGGAACGTCTCCAGCTTCTCGGTGATGGCGTCGAGCTCCGCGGTATGCAGGAGCCGCTCTTTCTGGTGGACCGCTTCATGCTTGGCATGCAACGCCTGCCGCTCGCGGTGGAACGCCGCCTGTTTCTCCAGAGACGCCACGATCTCCTCAATCGACCAACTCCGGCTCATCGTCTCCCTCTCTCCTGGTCTCGGATGTCGAGACATTCCAGCAATTCTCCGCGTTCACGCCGCAATCGGACTCCGCCTGCGCGCAATCCAGGCTTCTCTTCCTGCAATTCTCTGCATTCTAGCCGAATGTCTCTGCATTCAGCTAGCAATTCTCTGCTTTTTACTCGAATCTCTCTGCATCGTCCACGGGTGTCTCTGCGTTTATTGGCTCGACTGTCACGCTCCTGGCGAAGACTGTCGAGAATTTCACGGGTGTCTCGACAGTCGTCGCGGGTTTCTCCGCGAAACCGCAGATTGTCTCGACATGAGAGGAGTCTTTCTCGACATGCATGGAGAACCCTGTTCAGGCCCTTGGTGTACCCTTTGCAGCCCAGGTGACGCGATGGCACGACGATCCCCGCTCCTCTTCTCTCTCCTGAGCCTTCTCACCGCCGCGGCCGGCGCGCAGGCTCCGCCGGTCCCAGACATCCCGGGCGCCACCGTGATGGAGTTCGTCGAGTTCGGCGCCGTGCCGGTCTTCCGCCCGGCGGGCGAGCCGTCGCAGGTGGTGATCCTGCTCTCCGGCAGCCAGGGGGTCGGAGCGCAGGAGGCGGAGGTCGGCAACGCCCTGGCGGGATTGGGAGCCCTGGTCCTCGCGGTCGACGTGCCGCGCTATGTCGAGACCGTGGCGAAGAGCAAGGCGGAGTGTCTGTACCCGGGGGCCGAGCTGCGCGAGCTGAGCCAGAATGGCCAGGCGAAGAACAATCTGGCGTCGTACCACACGCCGATTCTGGTCGGCGCCGGCACCGGCGGCAGTCTCGCGTTCGTCAGTCTGGCGCAGGCGCCGTCAGGCAATTTCGCGGGAGCGATCAGCCTCGGCTTCTGTCCTCTCGTGGTGACGGAGAAGGAGCTCTGCCACTCGAACGGCATCCGCTGGGACCAGAAATGGACCGGCCCCGGCGTGCGCCTCCTGCCCGACCGCCGGCTGGACGCGCCGTGGATCGTCTTCGACACCCCGGCGCCGCCGGCCGGCTGCCCGGCGGTGGCCAAACCAGCGGACGTGCCGGACATCGTGCCCGCCATGCCGACCGCCTCCCGGGTCCACCTGCCGGCCGGCCTTTCCCCCGAAGCGGCGGCGGGCGCCTGGAAGACCGCGCTGCCGGCCGCCTTCGCGAAAGTCGTCGAGCAGCACAAGAAGTCGGAGGAGGCGCGCAAGGCCCGCCTCGGCGATCTCGCCGACTTGCCGCTGATCGAGGTGCCGGCGGTGGCGCCGGAGGTCGACGCGCTGGCGATCGACGTCACCGGCTCGGGCGGCTACGAAGGATTCGACATCGAGATCGGCCAGGCGCTGGCGGCGCAGGGGGTGCCGGTGGTGGCCCTCTCGTCGCTCGACTACTTCTGGATCAACCGCGACCCGGACGGCGCGGCGCGCGACCTCGGCCGCGTGCTCGACCACTACCTGGCGGCGTGGCACAAGAGCAAAGCGATCCTCTTCGGCTACTCGCAGGGCGCCGACATCCTGCCGTTCATGGTCAACCGCCTGCCCGCCCCGCTGCGCGCCAAAGTCGCCGCCGTCGGCCTGATCGGGCCGGATGCCACGGCGGATCTGGACAACGGCCTGAGCGGCTACACCGTCGGGCGGACGTCACCGCCGCCGCTGCCGGTGGCGCCGGAGATCGAAAAGGCAAAGGATTTAAAGCTGGTCTGCATCTATGGCAAGACCGAGCGCGGCGCTCTCTGCCCCAAGCTCGATCCGGCGGCTGAAGGCGCCGGCATCGACGTCTTCGCCGTGCCGACCGGCCACGCGTTCCAGGGGCACGCGCCGCAGATGGTCGCCCGCGTGCTCACGGTGGCAGGCCTGCCGGTTCGCAATGTCCCCAACGTTCCCGCGCCTGCTACTCCGCCGCAGGACGCGAAGCCCGCAGCTCCTCCCACTCCTCCCGCAGCAGCGACCACAGCTCGGCGTCATGGCTCTTCCCCTGCATGAAGATCGCCTTCCGCATCAGGCCCTCCAACTTAAAGCCGTTCCTCTCCAGCACCTTGCGTGAGCCGGAGTTCTCGGGCACCAGGGCCGCCTGCAGGCGCTCGATCTTCTTGGTGGAGAAGAGCCAGCCGATGAGCAGGCTCGCCGCCTCGGTGGCGACGCCCCGTCCCCGGCGGACCGGCTCGTAGACTTTGTAGGCCAGCTCATAGCCGTCGACATAGTGAGTGGGCCGGAAGTAGGCGGCCATGCCGACGATGCGGTCCTCGCCGTCCACCATGAGCAGACGGCCGGCGTCCTCGGTGAGAAAACCGGTCTCCTGGAGCTGCTTGCGGAACGCCGATTCCGGCAGGAGCCGGTGCTGGAGATACTCTCCCTTGCGCGTCAGGTCGTTTTCCAGGTCGAGCAGTGTGTCCAGATCGGATTCGCGGATGACTCGCAGGTTGATGGCGCGGCCTCTGATCATGATGGTCTCCCCCCTTTGGGCCCCTCGTGCCGCGCCGATTGTCGCATGTTCCGCCGGCGCAGAGAGCCCGGCGAGTGAGACAGGCCGGAGAGGACGTGGAGAGAGGGAACCCGCATCGCGGGCTCGAACGAGAGCTATCCCGGGCGCCGCCTCCGAGTCACGCTCCGGCCGAGACGCGTTGGATGACCTCTTCGGGTTCCCGCAAGGTGGCCCGGGCGTAGCGCTCGGCCACCAGGAGGGGCAGGGCGACGAGGAGCGGCGGATCGAGGGGACCCAGGGGACGGAGCCGCAGCTCGACGGGTCCGGCGGAGCCGTCTCCTGCCCGCACGGACAGAGGACCGCTCGCCGCCACCTGCCGGACGGACCGGCTGGAAAGGAGGAAGTCGAGCGGCTCGGAGCTGCGTGCGAAGCAGGCCGCGAAGAGGTGGTAGCGCCCCGGTTTCGGCGCGTTCAGCCGGAACGGGCCGGGAGCGGCGAGGAGGGTGCAGGCGAGGGGCCTCTGCTGCGGCAGCGCGTGGTTGAACAGGCCGACGAAGATCAGGCCCGGGGGCGGCTCGCCGGCGGCCAATGTGCCGAAGATGGACGTCGCGCCGGCGGCCGCGTTGCCGGCCGTCAGGCGTTCCGCCGCCAGGCTGAGCGCTTCCAGGCGGAAGCCCGAGCCGAGGCGGCGCAGGCGGGCCGGCGAGAGGCCGACGAGCTGGGTGAAGCGGGTGGTGAACGTGCCGAGGCTGTTGTAGCCGACGTCGAAGCAGATGTCGGTGACGCTGCGGTCCGTCGTGAGGAGGAGGCGCTTGGCCTCCTCCAGGCGGAGCGCGCTCAGGAAGAGGGCGGGAGTCACCCCGGTGCAGCGGCGGAAGGAGCGGAGGAAGTGGAACGGGGTCACCCCCGCCTTCTCCGCCATCTCTTCCATGGAGATCTCCTGGTCGAGATGCTCGCGCATCCAACTCACGATCTGCTCGGTCGCCGGCTTTGCGTCCATCCTGGCCTCCACTTCGCAGTCTCTCACTAGACTGGGTGCCCGCCGGCCGGCCAAGCGAGCCGAAGAGAGCTCTCTTGGCCCCGGAGGGGCCGCTGCACGTAGCCCAGGGTTTCAACCCTGGGAAGGGAGCGAAGACGCCTCCCAACCCAGGGATAAATCCCTGGGTTACGTGCTGAAGCCCCTCCGGGGCAGACAAAGTAGAAGTAGCCTGGGTGCCGAGCCGCGGGAGTTCCCAACCGCGCTTTATAATCAACCCCATCGCATGCCCGCCTCCCTTCCTCCCCACGGCCTCGAGGTCCTGCGCACCTACGGCACCGGGTTCGCCGGTCGGCAGGCGGAGCTCGAGACGCTCGACCGGGCCTGGGCCGAGGGCGTGCGCGTCTTCGTGCTCCATGCCCAGGGCGGCGCGGGCAAGACGCGGGTGGTGGCCAAATGGTTGACCAATCTGCGCGACGGCGGCTGGCGCGGAGCGGGGCGGGTGTTCGTCCATTCCTTCTACAGCCAGGGGAGCGATGAGCAGCGCAACGCGTCGTCGGACGTCTTCTTCGAGCAAGCTCTGGCGGAGTTCGGCCATTCCGGTCCGCCGCTCAAAGATCCCTATGAAAAAGGTCGCACCCTGGCCCGGCTGGTCGGCGAGCAGCGCGGATTGCTGGTGCTCGACGGCATCGAGCCGCTGCAGCATCCGCCCGCCTTCGACCAGGGCCGGCTGAAAGATCCCGCCGTGCAGTCCCTGCTGCTTGCCCTGGCCGCCGGCTGGGTGGGCGAGGACCCGCCGCGCGGCTTGTGCCTCGTCACCTCGCGCCAGCCGGTGGTGGAGCTTGCGGACAAAGCCGGCCGCGTGGTCGTCCAGCAGGCGCTGGAGCGGCTGGACCCGGAGGCCGGAGCGGAGCTGTTGCGGCAGTTGGAGGTCGCGGGTCCGGAGAAGGAGCTGCGGCAGGCGTCGGAAGAGCTGCGCGGCCACGCCTACACGCTGATGCTCCTCGGCACCTACCTGCGCGACGCCACACCCGATCACGAGATCCGGCGGCGCAAGGAGATCCCGCTGCTCCAGGAGGATGTCGAGCACGGCCGCCACGCGCGGCATCTTTTCGCGGCTTATGTGCGCCATCTTGGAGATTCCAGCCCGGAGGTCGCCGTGCTGCGCCTGCTCGGCTTCTTCGACCGCCCGGCCGAGGAGAAGCTGCTGGCCGCGTTGCGCGAGGTGACCGAAACGCGAGGCATCCTTCGCCGGCTTTTCGACCGCAAGAGCCTGAGTGCCCTCACCGCACCACTGCGCAATCTCTCCGAAGCCGATTGGCGCCGGATTCTGCGCCGCCTGAGCGATCTGCGCCTGATCGACATCTCCGCCGGCCCGGAGCCCCCCCTCGACGCCCACCCGCTCCTGCGCGAGTGCTTCGCCGAGCAGGTGCGAACGCAATTCCCCGCCGCCTGGCAGGCTGGGCACCGGTGGCTGTTCGAGGTCCTCTGTGCCACGACCGAGCACCGGCCGGACACCCTCGCCGGCTTGCAGCCGCTCTATCAGGCCGTGGCCCACGGCTGCCTGGCTGGGCTGTACCAGCAGGCTTTGGTGGTTTACATTGAGCGCATCTTGCGGGGCACGGGAAACGACGGCTTCTACAGCATGTACAAGCTCGGCGCGATCGGTGCGGACCTGGGGGCGGTGGCGTGTTTCTTCACGGCGCCGTGGACCACCCTCGCGCCGGGTCTCGCGCCGGGTCTCGCGCCCGCCGACCAGGCATGGCTGCTCAACGAGGCGGCCTACCGCCTGCGTGTCCTGGGCCGTCTGGCCGAGGCGGCCGAGCCGATGCAGGCGGTCCTGGAGATGGTGGTCCGGGCCGAAAACTGGAAGCGAGCTGCGGCCAGCGCCCAAAACCTGAGCGAGTTCGAGCTCACGCGGGGTGAGGTCGCTACGGCGCTGGCCGCCGGTGGGCAAGCGGTGACGTATGCCGAGCGCAGTGGGACTGCCGACTTGCACGGGTTCATCTTGTCACGCATGACGCAGGCCGACGCCCTACACCAGGCGGGCCAGCGCGCTGAGGCGCGGGACCTCTTCGAGGCCGCGGAGGCGCGGCAGGCCGCGGACCTGGCGGAGTATCCCCAGCTCACCTCAGTGCAAGGCTTCCGGTATTGCGATCTACTGCTGGCCGAGGCGGAACGAGAGGCTTGGCAACGTTGGCTAGGCGACGAGGCCAGGGCTGGCGAAACGCTTGCGGCGGCCGTTGCTGATTGCGAGGCGGTTAGCGAGCGAGCCACTTATGCTCTCAAGATCGCCATAGACAACCGCTGGATCCTCGACATCGCCCTCGACCATCTCACCCTGGCCCGCGCCACGTTGTACAAGGCCGACTTCTCAATCCTCATTCCTCTCTTCGCCCACCAACACATCACTACTGCCGTCGATGGCCTTCGCGCGTCTGGCGATGTTGAGTTCATTGGACGCGGCCTGCTGACCCGCGCCTGGCTGCACTGCGCTTCCAGGGACGAGGCGGGTGCCCGAGCGGACCTGGAGGAGGCGTGGGAGATTGCCGAGCGGGGGCCAATGCCGCTGTTTCAGGCGGATGTTCTGCTCACCCGCGCGCGGCTGTTTCGCGACCGGGCGGCGCTGGCGGAGGCGCGGCGGTTGATTGAACGGCATGGGTATGGCCGGCGGGTGGGGGAGTTGGCGGATGCGGAGGAGGCGGCGTCGAGGTGGGGAGGCGAGCCGCACCCCGTACCCAGGGCGTTGCCCTGGGCTAAGGAAACACGACCCTCCGGGCCGAACAGCCAACAACAAATTCCGGGTGGGGACGGGCCGGAGGCCCGGGTCTCCTTAGCCCAGGGCAACGCCCTGGGCGGGGAGGCCGGCTCGGCCCTGAGCATCTGGCAGGAGAAGCTCGCCTATCTCCAGGAGCAGGAAGCGATCACCTCAGACCCAGAAAAGAAGTTCCACCTGAAGAAGCTGATCGAAGAAGCCCGGCAGAAGATCCACCCGCTCGGAGAGCAGCCGTGAACGACGAAGCGGACCTCTTGTAGGGGCGGTCCACAGGATGCCGTCAGGCACCCTGTGTGGCCGCCCTGGGTGGGGAAAGGTCCCGCATGGGCTCACCTTTCCGCCCACCCAGGCCCTCACCCCCGTCCCCTCTCCCGTGCGTCCACCACCCGTCACCCCGAACGGGAGAACGGGAGAGGGGCGCCACCGCCCTGCCCCAAAAATAGCAAAAGATTGTGCGCACAGCGCACTCTACAGTTTTCGGGAGGGGGCGCCCTCTCCCGCTCGGGGCGGGGGGCGGTGGCACGCGCGGGGGAGGGTTGGGGAGGGGGCGGCCGGCGGGAAGGCTCGGTCTTCGTGACTCGACTCCTCCGCCCTCCCACCCGGGAGGGGGCAAGCCCCTCCCCTACTTTGGGTTGACGCGGGTTGACGCGTTGACGCGGGTTGACGCGGTGGACACGGGTTGACGCGGGTTGACGCGGGTTACGCGGGTTCCCGCCTGCGCTCAAGTTAACGCATAAGGACCCACGTCCCGCCCTTACTTTCTAGTTTGCGCCTGTGAAGGCTCGCTTGGACGGCTGGCGGGCACCTCTCTAGTGGGGGGCTGCATGCTCAGGGAGAATTCGCTCAAGCGGCTGGAGGCTCCTGCACGAGAAACCCGCCGATCGCCGCTCCGGAGACTCGCACGCCGGCTGCTGGCCATCGATCCGCGCGACACCTCGTTCGCGGTCCGCGGCTTCCAGTGCGACGAGCCGGAGATCCGCGACCGGTTGGAAGGGATCGCGCAGTGCTTCGTGCGCGGCTATCACGCCGCCCTCGAATCCTCCCTTCCGGCGCTTGCCGGACGCCTCGACGCGGAGCAGCCCGCGTCCCGCGGCTGGGCCTACGAGGGCGCCGCCATGGCGCTGACGATCCTCGACGTTCTCACGTTTCGGCCGCGCCGTCTGCCGGCCCTCCTTGCCGGGCCGGGCGACGCGCACGCCTACATCATCCACGTCGGCGCCGGCTGGACGCTCGGGCGCCTGCCGCTCCCGGTGTCGACGCTGCTGCGCCGGCTCGATCCGCTCCTCGGCTGGCTGGCGGTCGACGGCTACGGCTTCCATGAGGGCTTCTTCCATGCCGCGCGCTCGGTGGCTCGGCAGGCGGTCCCTCGCAAGGTCCGCGGCTATGCGCGCCGCGCCTTCGACCAAGGGCTCGGCCGCAGTCTGTGGTTCGTGGAGGGAGCGCAGCCGGAGCGGATCGCGGCGGTGATCGGCGCCTTTCCGGCGGCGCGACGGCCGGACCTGTGGAGCGGGGTGGGGCTGGCCTGCGCCTACGCCGGCGGCCGCGGGCCGGCCGGTCTCGAAACCCTGCGCCGCGCCGGCGCGGCGTGGCACCGCGAACTGGCCCAGGGCGCCGCCTTCGCCGCCGCGGCACGCCGGCGGGCCGGCAATCCGACGGCCGACACCGAGGTCGCCTGCCAAGTGCTCTGCGGCATGAGCCTGGAGAGCGCCGCGGCGATTTGCCACGAGGCGGAGCGGGGTCTGCCCGCGGTTCCGCCGACGGCGGAGGTGCCGGCGTTCGAGGTCTGGCGCCGGCGCATTCAGGAGAGATTCTGACGGAGGTTGGGGACATGACCGAGCAGCCCAGCTTTTTTCGCCGCCACGCCGTGCGCCTCGCAGCCCTTCTGATCATCTTCGCGTTCTATGGTTTCGCCCGGCAGCCGACCCTGCCGGAGGGTGAGCGCCAATCGCTCGCCGGCCGCTTCTCCTTCGAGCGCGCGGTCCTCGCCGAGCTTCCCGCGGGGAGCGGACCGGAGCGGCGGATCGTGCGCCCGGTCCACCCGAGCCTGCGCTCGATCGCCTCCTGGATCTCCAGCGTCGGCGCCGGAGTGGCCCTCGCCGACGTCGACGGCGACGGCCTGCCCAACGACGAATGCCACGTGGACACGCGCGTCGACGTGGTCTTCGTGGCGCCCGTGCCGGGGACCGGCGACCGCTATGCTCCCTTCGCCCTCGACCCCGGCCCGGGGCGCTTCGACCGCACCGTGATGGCGCCGATGGGCTGCCTGCCCGGCGACTTCAACGAGGACGGGCTGACCGACGTGCTGGTCTACTACTGGGGCCGCCCGCCGGTGATCTTCCTGCGCCAGCCGTCCGGCGCTCTGGGCGGCGCTCCGGACGCTCTGAACGCCGCGGCCTGGCGCGCGGTGGACGTCGCGGACCCCGCCGAGCGCTGGTACACCAATGCGCTCACCAGCGCCGACGTGGATGGCGACGGCCATCTCGACCTGATCGTCGGCAACTACTTCCCCGACGGCTCCCGCATCCTCGACGCGAACGGCGGCGGCGACGAGCACATGCACCGCTCCATGTCCCGCTCGGAGAACGGCGGCACGAAGCACCTCCTGCTCTGGAAGGCTCCGGTGCCCGGCGGGGCGCCCGGCGGATCGGGAGTCGCCTTCACCGACGTCAAAGACGCCTTCGATCCCCAGACCACCTTCTCCTGGACCCTGGCCGTGGGCGCCGCCGACCTCGACGGCGACCTGCTGCCGGAGATCTATTTCGGCAACGACTTCGGCAACGACCGGCTGCTGCACAACCTGTCGACGCCCGGGCACCCGAAGTTCGCCGTCCTCGAAGGGCGCCGGGGCTTCACGACGCCGGCCTCGAAGGTGCTCGGACACGACTCGTTCAAGGGGATGGGCATCGACTTCGCCGATCTGAACGGCGACGGCGTCCCCGACATGTACGTGAGCAACATCGCGCAGAATTACGCCCTGGAGGAGAGCCACTTCGTGTGGGTGAGCAACGGCCCGGCGTCCCGCATTTCCAGGCAGATGCGCGCCCACGTCGCCCCCTATGAGGACCGCAGCGAGGACCTCGGCCTGTCGCGGAGCGGCTGGGGTTGGGACGCGCGGCTCGCCGACTTCGACAACGACGGCGTCCTCGAGGCGATGCAGGCCATCGGCTTCGCGCGCGGCGAGAAGAACCGCTGGCCGGAGCTGCACGAGCTCGCGATGGGCAACGACGGCAACATGATCAGCCCCGCCGCCTGGCCGCACTTCACGCCCGGCGACGACCTGTCGGGCCACCTGTGGAATCCGTTCTTCGTGCGCGCCGCGAGCGGCCGCTACTACGACCTCGCGCACGACGTGCCCGGCCTGGGAGACAGCCATGTGAGCCGCGGCATCGCCATCGCCGACGTGGACGGCGACGGCCGTCTCGACTTCGCGGTGGCCAACCAGTGGGACGCTGCGTACTTCTACCACAACACCTCCCGGCGCTCCGGCGCCGCCCTGGAGCTGGACCTGCGGCTGCCGGCCGGTCCTCTGGGCTCGGGGCTCTCCCGCCCGGCGGTGGGGGCCGCGGCGAGCGTGCGGTTGCCCGACGGCCGCCGGTTGGCCGCGCAGGTGGACGGCGGCAGCGGCCACTCGGGCAAGCGGGCGCCGATGCTCCACTTCGGGCTGGGCGGGCTCGCCGCGGGAACACCACTAGAGGTCGAGCTGCGATGGCGCGACGGGGAGGGGCGGGTGCGGGCCGAGACCCTGCGCCTCGCCCCGGGGTGGCACCGCATCGTTCTCGGCAGCGAGGACATGAAAAAAGAGGAGCTGCGATGAAAGACGTGCGCCTGACGGCTCTGCGGCGGTTCGCCATCGCCATCACGGTCCTCAACCTGCTGGGGCATTTCGTGCTCGGCTTCGAGCAGGCCTGGGCGACACCCATCGTCTCCTTGCTGGCGGCCTACAGCACCGAGATCGCGCTGGAGCTGCTCGATGCGTGGCGCGCCGGACGCCGACCGCGCTTCCTGGGTGGCGCCAGGGCGTTCGTCGACTTCCTGCTCTCGGCCCACATCAGCGGTCTCGCGGTCGCCATGCTGCTCTATGCCAACGACCGGCTGCTGCCGATCGCCTTCGCGGCGGTGACGGCGATCGGCTCGAAGTACCTCTTCCGGGTGGCGGTAGGGAGCGAAGGGCACAGCCGGCACGTGTTCAATCCGTCGAACCTGGGCATCACCGCGACCCTCCTCGCCTTCCCCTGGGTGGGGATCGCCCAGCCGTACATGTTCACCGAGAACCTGTCGCGCGCCGCCTCCTGGCTGCTGCCGGCCGTCATCGTCTGCACCGGCAGCTTCCTGAACGCCAAGCTCACCCGGCGGATTCCGCTGATCCTCGCCTGGCTCGGTGCCTTCGTGCTGCAGGCGGCGGTCCGCCATTTCGTGCTCGGCAACCTGTTCTGGCCCTCTCTCAACCCGATGACCGGCGTGGCGTTCGTCCTCTTCACCTTCTATATGGTGACCGACCCGGCGACGACGCCGGTGACGGCGCGCGGACAGGTGGCGTTCGGCGCCGCGGTGGCCGCGGCCTACGGAACGCTGATGGCACTGCACATCGTCTTCGGCCTGTTCTTCGCCCTGAGCGCGGTGTGCGCGCTGCGCGGCGCGCTGCTCTGGGCCCGCGCCCGCGCCTGGGCCACCCGGCCGTCACGGATCGAGGTCTCCGCCCCCGCTCTCATCGAGCGCACCGGCGCCTGAGGAGACGGAATGCGCGAGGGGATCGCCGTCGTCGGAATGGCCTGCCGGTATGCGGGCGCCCGGGCTCCGGCCGAGCTGTGGGAGAACGTTCTCGCGGGGCGGCGGGAGTTCCGCCGCATCCCGCCGGAGCGGCTGCGGATCGAGGACTACCTGACGGCGGACGCGACCAATCCGGACGGTCTGTACGCCGCCGAGGCGGCCGTCCTCGAGGGGTGGGAGTTCGACCGAGTGCGCTTCCGGGTGGCGGGGAGCACCTTCCGCTCCACCGACCTGGCGCACTGGCTGGCCCTCGAGGTGGCGGATCAGGCTCTCGCCGACGCCGGTTTTCCCGCGGCGGAGGGGCTCCCCCGCGACGCAACCGGCGTTCTCCTCGGCAACTCGCTGACCGGCGAATTCTCGCGCGCCAACCTGCTGCGCCTGCGCTGGCCGTACGTGCGCCGGGTGCTCGCCGCGGCGCTTAGTGCCCAGGGGTGGGACGGCGAGCGGACCGGCGCCTTTCTCGCCCGCCTGGAGACGGAGTACAAAGCCCCCTTCCCGCCGCCCACCGAGGAGTCGCTGGCCGGCGGGCTCTCGAATACCATCGCGGGCCGCATCTGCAACCACTTCGACCTGCACGGCGGCGGCTACACGCTCGACGGCGCCTGCGCCTCGTCGCTCCTCGCCGTGGCCAACGCCTGCACGGGCCTCGCGGCGGGCGACCTCGACGCGGTCCTGGCCGGCGGTGTGGACCTCTCCCTCGATCCCTTCGAGCTGGTGGGGTTCGCGCGCACCGGCGCCCTGGCTCCGGACGAGATGCGGGTCTACGACGCGCGCTCGGCCGGATTCATCCCGGGAGAAGGGTGCGGCTTCGTGGTGCTGATGCGGGAGGAGGACGCGCTGCGCCGGGGCTGCCGGATCTACGCCGTGATCCGCGGCTGGGGGATCTCGTCGGACGGCCACGGCGGCATCAGCCGGCCGGAGCCCGCGGGGCAGAAGATCGCCCTCGCCCGCGCCTACCGGCGCGCCGGCTTCGGCATCGAGACGGTGGGCTATTTCGAGGGACACGGCACCGGCACCGCGGTCGGCGACGCGGCAGAGCTCAAGGCCCTGGCGGAAGCGGTGCGCGAGTCCGGACAGGTCGATCCGCCGGCGGGTCTATCGGCGGCGTTGGGCTCGATCAAGGCGAACATCGGCCACACGAAGGCGGCGGCCGGAGTGGCTGGGTTGATCAAAGCCGCGCTCGCCGTGCACCATCAGATCCTCCCGCCGAGCACCGGCTGCGAGGAGCCACACCCCGCGTTGCGCGGCGCCTCGTTCCAGGCATTGCGCATCCTGGAGCGCGGCGAGTCGTGGCCCGCCGGGCGGGCGCTCCGCGCCGGGGTGAGCGCCATGGGGTTCGGCGGGATCAATGCCCATGTCGTCCTCGAAGCGGAGGCCGGCGCGCCGCGGCAGGCCCTGGCGCCGCGAGAGCGGATGCTCCTCTCCTCGGCCCAGGACGCCGAGCTTTTCCTGTTCGCCGCCCCCGATCTCTCCACCCTCACCGCCGAGGTCGAACGCCTCGCCGCTCTCGCCCCGCGGCTGTCGCGCTCGGAGCTCACCGACCTGGCCGCCACGCTGCACGAGAGGCTGGGGACAGGACCGGCGCGGGCGGCGGTGGTGGCGGGAACAGCACAGGAGCTGGCGGCGCGTTGCGCTCGGCTCTGTGACTGGCTGGAGACGGCGGGAAAACCGCGGATCGAGCCCCGGCACGGTGTCTTCCTGGCCGCTGCCGCGCCGGGTGGCCGCCCGCCGCGTCTCGGCTTTCTCTTCCCCGGCCAGGGCTCGCCGCTTCATCTCGCCGCCTCCGGCCTGCCCGGAGGCGCCCTCGCCCGGCGCTTCGAGAGCCTGGGCGCGCTCTACGCGACGGCGGAGCTGTCAGCCGGCGACCCGCAGGCCGACCCTTTGGACACCGCGGTGGCGCAGCCGGCGATCGTCGCCCACTCGCTGGCGGGCCTGGCGATCCTGGAACGGCTCGGCCTCCGCGGCGTCGCCGCCGTCGGGCACAGCATGGGGGAGATCACGGCCCTCGCCTGGGCGGGCGCCATGGACGGGGACACCGCCCTGCGGCTCGCCTCAGCCCGCGGCCGGGCGATGGCGGAGACGGAAGGACACGGATCGGGAGATCGATCGGGAGCGATGGCGAGCCTCGGCGCCTCCGCCCGGGTCGTCGAGGAAATGATCGCCGATGTTCCCGGCGTGGTCATCGCGGCGTACAACGCCCCTGAGCGCACGGTGGTCTCTGGCGACGCCGCGGCCGTCGAAACGGTTCTCTCGCGAGCCGCGGCCCGTGGCCTTGCCACCACCCGCCTGCGGGTATCGCACGCCTTCCATTCGCCGCGCGTCGCCGCGGCGGCGCCACGGCTGGCGGAGGCACTGGCCGCTCTGCCTCTCGGCCCTCTCCGAAGAACGGTGGCTTCGACCGTCATCGGGGAGCTACTCGACGCCGGGAGCGTTTCCGGACCGGACCTGCGCCAGATCCTGGTCCGCCAGGTGACCGAGGCGGTGCGTTTCACCGCGGCTCTCCAAGCGGTCAAGGATCACGCCGACCTGTGGATCGAGGTCGGCCCCGGCCATGCTCTCACCGACCTCGCCGGAGAGACGCTGCCGGAGCGGCCGATCCTCGCCCTCGACAGTGGCGGACCGTCTCTCGCCGGCCTGCTCGCGGTGGCCGGCGCCGCCTTCGTGCTCGGTGCGCCTCTCGACATCGCGGGCCTGTTCAACGGGCGCTTCACCCGACCCTTCGATCTCGACCGGCCGCTGCGCTTCCTGGCCAACCCCTGCGAATCGGCTCCGGTGCCGGAAGCGCTGGCGTTTTCGCCTCCGAATCCTCCGCCCGCACGGGAGGGGGCAAGCCCCTCCCCTACTTTGGAGTTGGCGCCGCACCAACCGGCGGACGGCGTCTCCGCCCTCGACGTGGTCCGCCGCCTGGTCGCCGAGCGGGCCGAGCTGCCCGCCGCCGCGGTGCGGGAGGACAGCCGTCTCCTCTCCGATCTGCACCTCAACTCCATCTCCGTCGGCCAGCTCGTGGGCGAAGCGGCTCGCCGTCTCGGCTTGCGTCCGCCCGCCTCGCCCACCGACTTCGCCCAGGCGACCGTCGCCCAGGTGGCAGCGGCCCTGGAGGACCAGGCTAAGCTCGCGCCGGCGGGCTCCGACGCGTCCGTAGAGGCGGCCGCGGCGCCGCCCGGAGTCGACACCTGGGTGCGCCCCTTCACCGTCGAGCTAATCCCCCGCGACCTGCCGCGGCACCCTCCAGGGGTCTCCGCCTCATCGGCAGACTGGACGGTCGTCGCGCCGCCGGACCACCCCTTCTGTGCAGAACGTGCCACCCTCGAAGCCGGGCTGGCCGCCCTGCCCACAGACGGCGTTCTCGTCTGCCTTCCGGAGCACGATGTTCTCGGAGACGGCGGCGAGGAGCACGCCGCCCTGCTCCTCCAGGCCGCCCGGGCCGTCCTCGCCGCGCCGCGGCCCGGCTGCTTCGCCATCGTGCAGCACGGCGGAGGGGGCGGCGGCTTCGCCCGCACCCTCCACCTCGAGCTGCCGCAGTGGACCGTCCGTGTCATCGACCTTCCCTTCGATCTGCCGGAAGCGGCGGCCGGGGCTCTCGCCGAGATCCGCGCCTCCAGGGGGGGCTATGGCGAAGCGGTGTACGACGCGTCCGGCGTCCGGCGGGTGCCCGTGCTGCGTCTCCTGCCTCCGGATCCGCCGCAGAACGATCAGGACGGTCCGCCTCCCCTGCCTCTCGGTCCTCAGGACATCCTTCTGGTTACCGGCGGCGGCAAGGGGATCGCGGCCGAGTGCGCCCTCGACCTCGCCCGGGCGACGGGTGCGCGCCTCGCTCTCCTCGGCCGTTCGGCGCCGGAGAGCGACGCCGAGCTGGCCGCCAACCTCGACCGCATGCGCGCCGCCGGGGCCGACCCGCTCTACCTCGCCGCCGACGTCACCGATGCCGCCGCCGTCCGCGCCGCGATGGAGCGGATCGCCGCGCTCCGCGGTCCGGTCACCGCCGTCCTCCACGGCGCCGGCACCAACACGCCGTGCCTCCTCGGCGCCCTGGACGAAACGGCCTTCCGGCGCACCCTCGCTCCCAAGGTCCGCGGTCTCGACAACGTGCTCCAGGCGGTGGACGCGGACCGGCTGCGGCTTCTGGTCACCTTCGGCTCGATCATCGCCTGCACCGGGCTCCGCGGCGAGGCCGACTACGCCGCGGCCAACGAGCTGATGGCCCTCCGCGCCGCGAGTTTCGGCCACGCGCATCCGGCCTGCCGCTGCCTGACTCTCCAATGGTCGGTGTGGTCCGGCGTCGGCATGGGAGAGAAGCTGGGCACCCTGGAGAGCCTGATCCGCCAGGGGATCTCCCCGATCCCGCCGGACGCCGGCCTCGCCGCCCTGCGCGCTCTCCTGGCGCGGCGCCTGCCCGTCTCCTCCGTGGTGGTCACTGGCCGCTTCGGCGAGCCGCCGACGCTGGAGATCGAGCGCCCCGAGATCCCCCTCCTCCGCTTCCTCGAAAAGCCGCGGGTCTTCTATCCCGGCGTCGAGCTGGTGGTGGACACCGAGATCTCCGCCGACACCGATCCGTATCTGGCCGACCACGTCTTCCGCGGCGAGCCTCTCTTCGCCGCCGTCCTCGGCCTGGAGGCGATGGCCCAGGCGGCGCGGCTGGTGACTGATATCGGCGGCGAGCTGCCCGTCTTCGAAAACGTCGAGCTGCGCCGGCCGGTGGCCGTGGCCCCGGGCCGCTCCACCACCGTACGGGTCGCCGCTCTCGTCCGCGATCCCGGGCAGCCGGGGACCGTCGAGCTGACCCTCCGCGACAGCTCCACCGGTTTCCAGTCCGACCACTTCCGCGCCGTCTGCCGCTATGGCACGCGGAAGGCTGCGGACCTCGGCGCCGCCGGCCGCGATTCTTCCGCGACCTCCCTCGCCCTCGATCCGGCCCGCGACCTCTATGGCGGCATCCTCTTCCACAGCGGCCGGTTCCGCCGGCTGCACGCCTATCGCCGGCTGTGCGCCACCGAGTGCCTGGCGGAGATTTCGCCCGACGGCTTCTCCCCCTGGTTCGGGCACTGGTTGCCGGCCGAGCTGCTGCTCGGCGACCCCGGCGCCCGAGACGCCGCCATCCACGGCATTCAGGCGTGCATCCCACACGCCACCGTGCTGCCCGTCGGAGTCGACCGCGTGATCAGCGGGCGGCTCGCCAACGACGCTCCCCTGGTCTTCGCCGCCCGCGAGCGTTCCCGCCACGGGGACGAGCTGGTCTACGACCTGGAGATCCGGGCGGCCGACGGGACGCCGCGCGAGCACTGGGAGGGGCTGCGGCTGCGGATCGTCGACCGTTCCGCCCTGCCGGAGATCTGGAACGCCGCCCTCCTCGGCCCGTACGTAGAAAGGCGCCTGCAGGAGATCCTGCCCGGCTCCGGCGTGCGGGTCGCCCTGGAACGCGGCGGCGATCCGGGACCCAGTGCCCCGCGGCCGGACAGCGCGCCCGTCCTCTCCCGGCTCCTGGAGGGGACCGGGGCCGGAACGCCGCGCCACCGGCCGGACGGCAGGCCGGAGATCGAGAGCCGCCACGACCGCCACGGCAGGCAGGTCTCGGTGTCCCATGCCGGCGGTCTCATCCTCGCCGTGACCCGGGAGGGCACGGTGAGCTGTGACCTGGAAGCGGTCGCGGAACGCTCCGCCGAGACTTGGCGCGGTCTCCTGGGGGAGGAACGCTTCCGTCTCGCCGAGCGCCTTGTCCTGGAGCGCGGCGAGGCTCCGAGCGCGGCGGCCACCCGGGTCTGGACGGCCGCCGAGAGCCTCGCCAAGGCGGGAGCGCCGCACGGCGCGCCCCTGGTGTTCGAAGAGCTGCTCGAAGAGTCGCTCAAAGCGGGGAACGCAGACGGCTGGGTCCTGCTGCGCTCGGGCCGGCTCCGCGTGGGCACCCTCCTCACCCCGGTCCTGGAGCTCGACGGACCCGCCGCTCTCGCGATTCTGGTGGACGACAATGCAGCGTGCCTATGAGCACCACCACCTGGTGGGTTTCGAAGAGACCAACCTGGTGGGGAACGTCTACTACGTCAACCATCTGCGTTGGCAGGGCCGCTGCCGGGAGATGTTCCTGCGCGACCACGCGCCGGAGGTGCTCGCCGAGCTGTCCCAGGGCCTCGTCCTCGCCACCGTCCGCTGCTCCTGCGACTACCTGGCCGAGCTCGCGGCCTTCGACGCCATCGTCATCCGGATGCGGCTGGGAGAGATGGTGCAGAACCGCCTCACCCTGCTCTTCGAGTACTGGCGCGGCGAGGAGCTGGTGGCCCGCGGCGAGCAGCAGATCGCCTGCATGCGGCGCGGCACCGGCGATCCCACGGGCCGCACCATTCCCACCCCCATCCCCGCCGCCCTCCGCGAGGCGCTCCGGCCGTATGCGCCGTGAGACGTCGTGGTAAGCTGGTTGGGGTCGAACAGCCATGAAGACGGCACTGACAATAGAAGGCGAGATCACCGCAGACGGGCACTTGGTCGTCGAGCTGCCGCCTGAGACTCCTCGTGGTCGAGTTGTCGTGACCTTGGAGCTGCTTCCTGCGGATGACCTCGACTTGACGGAAGAGGATCTGAAAGGCGCCGGACTCACCGCCGAAGAGATCGCCTTGTCTCCAGAGATCGGGGCCTGGGCCGAGAAAGGTGACGCACAGAGCGGCGCCGAGTACGTGGAGAAACTCCGGCAGGCTCCTCCCCGGTATTCGTGGTGACTGACGCGATCCTCGACACCTCACGTTCTGATCGATCTATTGCGCGCTTTTCCGGCGGCAACGGATTGGTTTACCGGCCTCGGGCGCCAGCGGTTGGCCATCACGCCAATCGTTTGGATGGAGACGATCCAGGGTGCGATCAATCGGGAGAAACGCGATCAGGCAATTCGTTTCCTGCGCCAGTTTCGCGTCGAGCATCCGACAGACGATGACAACCGCTGGGCGATGCGGCAGACTGCCCGCTTCTACTTGAGCCACAGCATTCATTTGCAGGGCGCCATGATCGCGTCTGTAGCCGCCCGGCTCGCAGTGCCGCTCTACACGACCAATCTCAAGCACTTCCAGCCGCTCCCCGCGGTCGCCGCGAAGAAGCCTTATTGAAATCCGGCCCATTTTCAGCGCCCTGGTGAAGGTCGGCGCCGGCGAGCTCGACGTCGCCGGCTTCGAGCGACTCCTTGCGGCGGCGTGATCCTCTATCGGTTCACCGGCGTGTCCGCGTCGCCGTCGCGCATCTCGCGGCCGTGCAGCATCCAGAAGGCCACCCGCTCGGCGAGAGCGGTTATGGTGTACGACGGATTGATGGAGAGCGCCGAGCAGACGATGGCGCCGTCGGCCACCCAGAGGCCGGGCACGCCGTAGACCTCTCCCCGGGGATCGACGACACCGGTCTCCCGCGTCTCTCCCATCACGCAGCCGCCGAGCGGATGGGCGGTGAACAGGCCGGCTCCAGTCGCCGGATCGTAGCCCTTGGGATGGGCGTATTTGCCGCCGAGCTGCTGGCTCATCTCGCGCAGCGCCGCGATGATCTCGTCATAGAGCAGCATGCTGTCCTGCGGATCCCAGTTCACCTGGATGCGGCCGTTGTGCATCTGCATCGTGCCGTTGCCGGCGTCGGTGCCCATGCCGAGATAGCCCAGCGAGTGGCGCTTGACGGTGAGCGCGGTGTTCATCTGGATCCCCAGGATCGCCTCCAGGAACGGGATGCGCCCCAAGTCTTCGATGAAGATCCTGTTGTTGCTGGTGCTGAAGTCGGCGCCGACGACGATCGACGGGCCGCTCGTCGGTTGCAGGTCCTCCGGCGTGTTGATGGTCTTGGGGATCAGGAAGTCGCCGTTGCCGGAGAAGTGCTGGCCGAGGAGAGGGCTCAAGGGGGGCAGGGTGTCGACCGATTTGAGCAGGATCTCGGTGCTGCCCAGCGTGCCGGCGGAGAGCACGACGGTCTTGGCGCGCACGCGCCGGCCGGGCTCGTCCGACGCCTCGCCTTCGAGGCCGCGCACGGTGACGTCGATCTCGAAGCCGTCCTCGACCTTGCGGACCTGGTCCACCCGGTGCTCCGGAAAGATGACGGCGCCGTGCTGGCGGGCGACGGCGAGATAGTTGAGGGTGAGGAGGGCGCGGGCGTTGACGTTCCCCTCAAAGCTTTCGGACGGCGGGCAGCCGATCAGGCATTCGCCGCAATACACGCAGCGGGTCTGCGGAATGCCGGCCGGGGTCTCGATCGGATCCATGCCGGTGTTCACGGCGATCGGCACATAGTGCGGCTCGCCCTGGACGCGCCGACACTGCTGCGCGGCGGCGATGAACGCCGCGGCCCGCCGCGGCGGGCCGAGCACCGGGTTCGGCCGCACCGTCTCGGCGTGCAGCATGTCGCCGGCCAGGTCGTAATAGGGATCGAGCACCTTGCGGTTGACCGCTTGGGGCCACCGCGGATTGTCAAAGATCTCCGGGGGCGTCCGCAGGCGGACGCCGAAGTAGTGGAGCGAGCCGCCGCCGACGCCGATGCCACGGATGACGCTCATCCCCTTGCCGCGGTCGACCCAGAAGTGGCCGTGCCGCGTCACCGGCGCGCCCTCGCCTTCGGTCGTCACCTCGCCGCGCCCGGTCGGATACTCCTTGCCGAGCTCCAGCACCGCCACCGACCGTCCCGCCTGCGCCATCCGGCAGGCCACCGCCGCGCCGCCGAATCCCGATCCGATCACCACGACGTCAAACGATTTGCCGCACGCCGAATCCGTATCGCTCATCTCTGCTCCCTCCTTGAGTGGTCTTGCCGGGGAAGGATAGTGCAGCGGCGGTGCCAGGGAAAAGCCTGGGGAAAGCTCTCGACAGAGCCCGGAAAGGTCTCGCGTTTCCGCGTGGTGGTGTCGCATTTGTGCGTGGCGATTGATCGAAAATCTCTGGGTCCGCGGTGCTCAACTTGGATCGGAGGATGGAGGCATGATCGCCTTGTCTCCGGAGATCGGAGCCTGGGCCGAGAACAAGTGAAGCAAAACGACACCCCCCTCTCCCGCACAAACACCGAATTGCGGGAGAGGGGGGTGTGGATGATCGAGTGATCTTTACCGCAGCGCCAGCGGCTGCATCTCCTGCAACGGCGGATCGAAGTACTCCTTGAAGAACTTCGTTGCGTTCGCCGCGGTGCCTTTGACGACGCGGACTTTGTCGGTACGGATCAGGCGCTCCAGGGTCTCGTTGAAAGTGTTGTCCACCTCGGCGACGATGAGCTGGTCGAGGGCGGCCTTGTCGATCGCGAGGATGGTGTCGGCTGTGCCCCACTTGACCTTGCAGGAGGGATCTTTCGCCGGATCGCCGGTGGGCGGGCAGGCGCCGGTTTCGATCAGCTCGGCGATGCCGCGGCGTAGGTCGAGCAGGTAGCCCTGATCCCCGAGTCCTTGATCCGGTGCCGGGAAGTAGAAGCCCATGGTCGTATGGACGTCCTCTTTCGCGGTTTTCTCCGCCTTGAGACGCAGCGTCCATTCATTCACCCAGGTGGCCGCCGGGAGGGCGGAACGGATGCCGGGAGCGACGAGCGCGCCGGTGATGGCTTTCTTCGGCATCAGGTCGCGCAGCTCCAGGGCGGCGCTGATGTACCAGTTGCGCCAGTTCGGGTTCATCTGCGGCTCGGCCAGGGCCACGAAGGCGTTCGCCTTGGCTTCGCGGGCCGCCTTGTCGTTGCGGTCGACCTTGAGAAGAAGGGTGGCCAGCTCGGCCGCCCACTGGTACTCGCGGCGGCCGATCGACTCCCGCGCGGCGTCGAGGACCTTGTCGTGGCCGCCCATCATCTCGATGGTCTTCCGCGCGGCCTCGTCCGGCCGCGTCGGCGCGAGGCCGACCGGATCGCCCTGGAACCAACCGAGGTAGCCGAAGTAGAGCTCGCGGACGGATTGCGGCACGGAGCCGTAGAAGGTGCGCAGGTAGTCCTTGGGATCGGTGACCGAGGCCGGCTTGGCCGGGACGACCTTCTTCAGGTCGTCCACCAGGTAGTCGGGCAGCACGACGAGCTGCGGCAGCTCGTCCGCGGTGTAGCCGGCCCGCATGTAGCGCACCGCCTGGTCGTGGGTGAACTGGATGGCGTCGCGGAAGTTGCGCAGCAGGGTCTGGATGTTGGCGCTGCCGCAGACCGGGGTACCGTGCGCCGGGAGCATGCACCAGGAGTCGAATTGGCGCAGGCGGTCGACGCTGCGGAACCAGGTCGCCGGATTGCGGTAGCTGGTACCCCGCAGGCTGTAGAGGTTGGGGAAGGACGGACCCTGGATCACCTCGGCGGAGAGGAGCAGGCCGCGGCCGCCCCACTCATCAGTTCCTTGGGCCTTCGGCCCACTGTTCAGGCCGTCGGGCAGGAAGACGGCGAGCTCGTCGTCGGTCTCGCTGGGCACGTAGACGAGGTGGAGCTTGAGACCGGCGACGGTGACATAGAGGTCGTTCGAGAAGGTGCGGGACGGCATGCGGAAGCCGGCTTCCCCGGGATTCTCGTTCGGGCCGATGCCGTCGTTGATGCGGCCGGGTCCGAGGAACGAGCCGTACATGTAGGCCGACCGCGGGTTGATCATGGTGCCGATGACGGTCGCCGTGTTGGTGACGCTGTCGACGATCTTCTGCTGGCCGAGGATGACGACGCAGCCGGAATCGGAGCGGTCGGCGTCATAGGGGCCGTCGGCGCCGGGCTTCTCCGGGTTCTCGGGCGTGCAGGCCCGGTGCTGGGCGTGCTCCAGCCAGCCTTCGACGCCGCCGGTGTGGTCGATGTGGTTGTGGGTGTAGATGATGGCGCGGATCGGCAGGTCGCGCGGATTCTTCGGGTCCGCGGGCGGGAAGATCCCCTGCGCGCGGTAGGCCTGGATCACCGCCTCGGCGCTCTCGCGGGCACCGAGGGTGTCGACGACGATGATCTCCTTCCTGGCGTTCATCAGCACGATCGCGTTGGCGAGGTCGAAGCCGACGGCGCTGTAGGAGTCATAGTTGAGACCCCTGGGCCGCTCGCCCCGCGAGTAGGCGTCGGTCTGGATGTTCCAGATCTGCTCGGGGGCGAAGAAGTTGCTGTGCTGCACGAGGTGCCGGTTGGCGGGCAGGTCCTCGGAGCGCAGCGGGATGTTGAACGGGTCGAACGCCGCCTTTTCGGCGTCAGCAGCGTTTGCGGCCGTGGCGGTGCCGGCCGAAAGGGCGGCAGCCAGGAGCAGCACGGCGGCCGGGCGGGCACGGCGGGAGCCTGGGAATGGAGACATGGTCCTCCTCCTTCTGTCCAAGGGACGAGATTCCTCGACGTTCTGTTTTGAGTCCTTCGGACGAGGGGTAAGTGCACCGGCCGTGCCAGCCGATTCAGGCTCTCGTCACCCCGGAAGAGGGGGCGCGAGTCACGCAAATCTGCGAGACTCGGCACGCGGATTTGCGTCGCCCTGCACCGATCGGCCTCGCTCGGGGCTAGAATGACGCCCATCAACCGACCCGGAGGAGAACGCAACGTGCGGACTGCAACGATCGCGACCATCCTGATGACCGGCCTCCTCGGCGCCGGCGCCGGGCAGGCCCAGCTCTGGCGGGGCCCTGCTGCCATTGAGATCGAGGCGAAGGATCAGAAACGGGGGCCGGTCTCCGGCGGCGAGGTGAAGCTCGTCTGCCGCGGTATCGAGCCCGCCGACGGTCCGCCGCCGGTGACGCTGGACAGCAAGGGGCGGGCGGTGGTCGGCGGCCTCGCCGAGGGGAAGTGGCACGTGGAGGTCTCCAAGGAAAGCTACATGACCTTCCAGGCCGACCTCGACGTGCGGAGCGACCGCAAGCCGAAGATCCTCAGCACGCTCCAGCTCAACGTGCCGCACGCCGTCCACATGATGGACGTCCTCTTCTACAAGGGGAAGGCGGCTCCGGAAGCGATCGCCGCCGCGCCGGCTCCGCCCGCGCCGGAACACCGCCGACCGACTCCCCCACCGCCCCCCCCTGCTCCGGCTCCGGAGCCCACGGTGCAGACGGCGCCCCAGCCGGCGCCGCACATCGAGCCCGTGACGAAGCCGGTGGTGCCGCGCGAGCCCCCGACGGCTCCGGTTGTGGCGCCCGCGGTTCCGGCGACACCGCCGCCGGCACCCGAGCCGGCCAAGCCGGCACCAGCGGCACCAGTGGTGGCACCGGCGGCACCGGCCGCTCCGGTGATCACACCCCAGCCGTCCGCCGCGCCGAGCAGCGTGCGCCGCCGTTCCTACGAAGACCGCAACTGCTTCGAGTGCAAACCGGGAGAGTCGTCGCTGTCCGTGGAAGCCGTCGTGTCACCGGGAGCGGAAGGGTGCGGCGCCGGTGTCCGTGACCTGCTGGCCAAGCCCGCCGGCTCGCCGCCCGCCGGCTGCCGCCTGCTCCACCTCACCCTGCCCGCCGGAGCCCGCTACACCGGCTACCGTTATGCGGTTCAGGAAGGCACCGAGGAGCTCGACTGCCAGGCCGGCAAGGACTGCCCGGGTGGTGGCCGCTGGCCGCTCGAGCCCTCCCTGGCGAAGAGCGCCTCCGGCACCGCCATCGCCGCCGCCTTCGAAGGCAACGCGGCGGTGACGAAGGAGCGGCGCGCGGTGTTCACGGTGTATTACACGGCAGGCACGAAGTAGGGTGCGCTCCGCACCCTACTGTGCCTCCTTCAGGATCGGATCCGCCAGGAGGTCGTAGCGCCCTCCGAAGTGGTGGGAGCCCGGGAAGACGACAGCCTTGACGCCCGGCAGCGGATCGATCTCCGGGCAGAGGCTCTCCTTCCCTTCGTCCTCGCCATAGAGGCAGACGAAGCGCTTGCCCTGGAGTTTCTTCACCTCGGGCGCGACCGGCAGCCCCTTGTCGCCGCCCATACCCAGCCAGTCGCCGACGTGGAACTCGAACGTCGCCGTGTGGCTCGGTCCGATCAGGGCGATCAGGCGGAGGCGCTCCTGGAGGTCCGCAGGCAGACGGCTGGCCACCGCCGGCAGGACGTCCGCTCCGAACGAGTAGCCGATCAGCACCACCTTCTCCTTCTTCCAGGTGGCGAGGTAGTAGCGCAGGATGCGCGCGACGTCCGCCGCCGTGCTGTCCGGCGTGCGGGTGCTCCAGAAATACTTGAGCGAGTTGAGACCGACGACCGACATGCCCTTGCCGGCCAGCACGCCGGAGACCGAGCGGTCGATCTCCGCCCAGCCGCCGTCGCCGGAGATGAAGAGCGCCAGCGTGTCCCCCGTCCCCTTGGCCGGCACCTCGACGACCGGCAGATTGCCCAGCTCCTTCGGCGGCGGCGGAACCGCGGCCCTGGCCGGACCGGCTGGTCCCGCGGCGGCGGGCTTGTCCGCATCCTCCACAATTTTCGCGAAGGCCTGGCGGAACTGCGGCTCCCAGTTCTGCGGCTTCGAGAAGCCGTGCCCCACCTTGGGCAGATTCACGATCTCCGCGCCCTTCACCTGCTTGACGTACTTCTCCACGTCGGCCGGGAAGCAGACCTGATCGCTCAATCCCTGAAAGGCGACCCACGGCACTTCGAGCTTGGCGGCAGGCAGGAAGCTCACCCCCTTGCCTTTCGGTCCCGGTCCCCAGGCGAGCCCTTCGCCCTTGCAGAGCGGCGTCTTGAGCGGCAGGTCCGGGCAGAAGCCCATGCTGATCGCGCCGTCGAAGGTGTTCGGCGGCGCCTGCACGACGACTGCGTAGGCCAGCGTCGCGCCGGACGAGTAGCCCACCACCACCGGCGTCACATAGGTCGGATAGTCGAGCTTCTTCTGCACATACTTGCTGAGCAGCTCCAGATCGGCCGCCGGATAGTGGCAGGCCTCCTTGGTCGCCTCCATCTTCTTCTCGAAGTACGGGAGGTCGATGCCGACGACCAGGGAGTCCATCGCCGCCAGCGTCTTCGCCATGTCCACCACGCCCAGGTTCCAGCCGCCGTCACCGGAGAGGAAGAGGACGACGTGCTTGGGGCGCGGCGTGTTGTGGTAGAGCGTCACGGTGCCGAAACGGCCGTATTTCAGAGTATCGCCGGGAGGTGCCGGCGGAGCCGGCGCGGCCTGGGGAGCCTTCGAGGTCTTCGATGCCTTCGGCGTCTTCGGCGATGCGGCGGCCGCGGGCAGAGCCGCGGCGAGGAGAAGCAGGGCGAACAGATGGCGGCTCTTGATCACGGCCGCGATTCTACCGCGGCGGCTCCAGAAGCAGAACCGAGGGAACCTTGTCCACGGCGGCCAGGCGGAGGAGCTGATAACCGATCCCGGCGATGCCCAGCATGAGGCCCGGGATCTCGGGGGCGAGGATCGAGCCGGAGAGCCAGCCGTGCTCGTCGATCCCGCGGAGGACGCCGGTCGCCAGGCCCGGGATGCGGGCGGTGAGATCACCGCGCCCGAGCCGCCGCCCCGCCTCCAGGACGAAGTCGAGGTTCCCGAGATCGCCGTGGCAGAGGCTGTGGTTGGTGCCGAAGCCCTCGCGGAGCGTGGTGTCCACGGCGATGTCGATCTCCTCGCGGAACCCGGGATCGGAGAGCACCGGCAGCGTCGCCAGCCGGGCCAGGCCGACGCCCGGCGCGCCGTGGCACCAGGCGCACATATACCCGGGCTCCCGTCCCGGCTGCTCGCGGAGGAGCTCTTCCCGCAGATCGGGCCAGTTCCCCTTGTCGGCCGAGAAGTGGCTCCGCTCATAGGCCAGAGCGCCGCGGGCGGCCTCGCGGAAGCGCTCCTCGCCGGTGACCGATGCCAGCTCCGCCAGCGCCCAGGCGATGCCGGCCGTGCCGTGCGAGAGACCGGTCAGGGGCTGCGGCCCGCCGCCCGGCGCGAGCCAGCCGAGCCCCGCGTCCGTCACCATCGCCTTCTCGAGCAGCCGCTCCCCGCAGAGAATGGCGGTGTCGAGCGTCTGCCGCGCAGGGCGGTGGGCGTGGAGCTGCAACAGGGTCACCAGGCAGCCAGCCGAGCCGCTCAACAGGTCCAGGTTTTCGTCCTGCTCGATTTTCTTCGGCAGCGCCGCCACCATCGCCTCGATCTCCGCGACGAGCTCCGGCTCGCCCCAGAGGGTCCCGAGTTGGAGACAGGTGTAGAGGACGCTGCCGAATCCTGTGTAGGCGCCCATTTCGATCCACTCGGCGGACTCCGCGCGGAGCCGGCCGAGCACGGTCGCGAGCCCCGCCCGCGCGATGTCGCCGTAGCGGCTCTCCCCGGTCACGGCGCCGAGATGCCCGAGGAAGAGAGCGATCCCGCAAATCCCTGAATAGATGCCGTAGCCGACCGGCTCGAACGCCCAGAAACCGGTCGCGCCCATGCGCCGGAACCCCAGCCAGGTGGCGGATCCGTTCTGCCGGAAAGCGAGCGATTCCAGGTGGTCGCCCACGGCACGGGCGGCGGCCAGGAAACGATCGGCCGGCGCCGGAGCCTCCGCCTCCTGGAAGAGGTAGGAGGGCCAGGACTGCTGCCGCTGGTCATGCATGTGCAGCGTCGCGAGGGTGCCCTGGACGATGCGGAGCTGGCGGGCCAGATCGCTCTCCCCCATCTCGGAGAGAATGCGGCGGACGCGCTCGAGACCGCTTTTGACGAGCAGACCGGGAAGGTGCTCGCCAGTGCTCGCCCAGAGGTCCCGGGAGTCGCCGAGCGAGGTGAAGAGCGGGATGTCACCCTTGTCGAGGGCACGGTGCTCCGGCGCCAGCAGCGGCTCGAGGCTCTTCCGGTTTTCGATGTCCACCCACAGCCGGTCGAGGAACCGGTCGCGGTCGAGCGCGTCCTGGGTCAGGTAGGGGTGGAAGCTCTCGCTGAGCGTGCGCTCGTACACCAGGGTCGGCCGGGCGATGAACCGCGTGGGCACGTCCGCGCACGCGGCGAGCGGCCCTGCGGAAGCGGCGAATTCCTCGCGGTGGCGGAGAACCAGCCGGTAGACCGACTCGAAGCCTGCCGCAAAAGGAGCGCTGTAGTCCTGCGCCGCGACCTCCTTGTCCTGCAGGAGGGGGCGGTGCTCCAACCCCACGGGCAGGTCCACGATCTTGCGGGTGAAGTGGACGAGGTCGTCCTCGCCGCCTTCCATGCGGAGCACGGGCGAGGAAGTCTTCTGTCCGGAGACCGCTCCCATCCCGGAAATGTCGACCCCGGCGTTGTCGGCCGCCCAGATCCGCTGTGGCAGCAGGCCGGGGCGGAGCACTGAATCCCACACCGCCTCGTCGGCGAGCGGCTCGGGCGGCCGCCCGGCAGGAATCACCGGGCTGGAGTGGAACAGCGTCTCGAGATCGATCGGCACCGGGTCCTCGCCGACCGCGAGCAGGTTCTCGTGATGGAAGTCGGTCGCCGCGAGAATGTAGAAGAGCGCGAGATACCCGCCCTGCCGGCGGTAGAAGCGATGGACCTCCTCGGCGGACGCGCAGCCGGCGTGGGTGAGGAACTCCACCCAGCCGTAGGTCCCGCGATCGACCACCTTGAGCAGGCGGAACGCCGGGTCGGCCCCCCGCTCGTTGAGCCAGGCGAGGAGGCCCTGGAAGGCGGCGTCGAGCGCCAGAGGCTTGGGCTTGTAGACGAGGCGCTGGCCGGACTGGAAGCGGAGGAGGAGAACCGTCCGCTGGCCGCGGTGCGGATCGCTGACGCCGCCCCGGGCTTCCACCAGAAGGCCGGGATCCTCGCCGCCGAAGAACGTCTCGCGGATCAGATCCGCGTCGTCCGCCAGTTGGGTCAGCATTTCGGTGGCGAAGGCCAGCCAACGCTCACAGCACTCGACCACATAGCGGGCGGCCACCGGATACTGCCGCAGAATGCCCAGCGCGTTCTCGCTCCGGCGCAGCCAGGCCGCGAAGTCGAGCATCTGATCCTTCGGCGTCGCGCCATGGATCTGCCCGGTCCGCGCGGCGATGTGGAGCTCGAGGATCATCGTGCGCGTCAGCGCCCGGCCGAGATTCATCAGCAGGAAGTTGCCCATCGCCTCCACCGCCGACGCCGGCTCGAACAGCGGCCGCGGCCGGCTTTCCGCGATCCGCTCCGCCGCCGTCCGCAGGCGTTCGCGCGCCCGCACCAGCAGCGGCTCGACGAGGACGGCCAGCTCGAGCTTCTGGGCCTCTTCCGGTGCGAGGCGGGCATCCTCGCGGAAGGCCGCGTCCAGCTCGGCGAGCCAGGCGGGAGGGCCGGAGGGATCGCGGAACCGTCCCGGCGACTCGCCGAGAAGCGCCTGGAAGTCCTCCACGGAGAGGCCCTCCGCCGCCAGGCGCCGCTGCAACAGCTCCTCGCGCTGAAAAGGGTTCTGGGTACGCCAGAGGTCGAGCCGTTCAACGGCGAGCTCCGGGTCCGCCTGGAGGCGCGGGCCCTCCCCGCCAACCGTCCGCAGGGTGCGCCAGAGGGAGGCGCGCTCCGCCAGAGTCGTGGCACGGTACCAATCGTCCTCGTTGAACAGACTCTCCATGGGGTACAACCTCCAGCTCGCGGCTTCGAGCGTCGATCCAACAGTTTGACCAGCGCCTGCCGACGCTCAAACTGTCAGGTTAGCAACAGGCGAACGTGGAGCACATCGTGGTGAACGCGCTCGGGTTGCACGAAAGGACGTTGGAGCAGCCGATCGCCGGATGGCTGCAATCGGTGTTGGTGCTGCCGGAACCGCCGAAGACCTGGCGGATGTCGTTGTCGGAGAGCTCGATCAACCCGGCCGGATGTGCCGGAAGAGCCTCGCGCTGCGAGGGGGTGAGAGACCGGAAGTACTTCTCGTCTTTCCAGGCACGGATGACGTCAACCATGTGGTACTCCTTTCAGTAGTGCTGAATAAGTGGAAAGAGACGACATACGCCGGCAGGCGCTGAGGGTAGGCGGAGAGAGGTGGACATACATCTCCGCATTGATACGAAGGAGACTCTAAAAGGTTTAGGGGGGTGAGCCCCTCGCGGGGGCTCGTGTCAGGACGCGGAGAGGGGAACTTCGCAAGTCTCCGAGAGGGCGGGCATCAAGGCGTTGTCCTCGACCAGGGTGACCGTGGCGGCCGAGGCGGTCGTCTTGACGCGGACCTTGGTGAAGTTGGCTTTGCCGAGCGTTCGGCCGTGCCAGTAGATGGTGCCGGTGAATGAATCCGAGCTTTCGGATTTGACCTCGCCGGCCGAGTCGAAATCAGCGCGTGGATGGAAGCACGCCAGCGCCTTGCGCGCGATCTTCTCCTTGAACAGAGCCTCCTGGCCCGGTCCGCAGCCGAGGAGCGCAAGCATCCCGGCGGCCAGGAGGAGAGTGCGGATTCTCATGGGAATTGTCTCCATTGAAAGCGCTCCGTCGAAAGGGTGGGTTGGAACGGCGGCGGCATTCTATCCCGGCCCCGGGCGAAAAAAGATATCGACGAGGCCGCATGAAAATGCGGCCTCGCGGGTTCAACAGGCAGAGAGCAGAACGCAGCAACCGTCGTCCAGAAAAGGAGACACCTGATGACCAAGACCCTGAAGGCCCTCGCCGCCGTCGCTGTCCTGAGCCTGTCGACCCTGCCGCTGGCCGCCCAATCGGCCGCCTTCGACTTCGACGCCGCCAAGCCCGACGCCATCGGCAGCGCGCAGTACATCCTGACGCATCCGAAGGCGCTGGCCCATTACCTCGGCCTCTCCACCGACCAGGCCGCCCAGCTCCAGACCCTGTGGACCACCCTGCAGACCTCAGAGGAAAACCTGCGCAAGGCCCGCGCTCCGCTCTGCGCGACGCTTCGCACCGACATCAGCGCGGCCAACGCCAACGCGGCCACGGTCGGCACGGACTCCCTCAACCTCTACAACAACAAGCAGCAGGCGATCGCCGCGCGGAAGACCTTCGACACCGCCCTCACCGCCATCCTGACCGCGACGCAGGCAGCCAAGTACACGACGCTCAAGCAGATCGCTCATCTCGACAACGGCCCCGGCACCGACGTCCTCGGCGAGTGCCCGCCGCCGTCCTCGTAGCTTTCAGGAGCCGGGATGCCGCGGCGGGCGTCCGCCCGCCGCGAGTCGACGAGGACGAACGCCACGGAGAAAACCGCCCAGGCGGTGACTGCGCGGCGAAAGCGGTCGGGGTCCTCGCCGCGGAAGGCGAGGGTGTGGGCCTGTTGAATGATCGTGGGCCGGTCCTCGGCGGCGTCCTGCCGGAGGTGGTCCTCGAGCCAGGTCAAGGGGCAGGGGAATCCGAGCCAGGCACGGGCGGCGACGAAGAGAACCGCTCCCAGGTGCGCGGCTCGGAAACCGGGACGGCGCACCCAGCGCCAGCCGAGAAGCAGTCCCGCGGCCAGCAGGAAAGGTCCTGACATCACGAACAGCGAGAACAGGGCGTGGACCAGCGCGACGGCGTCGGCCGCGGTCGAGGCGAACGTCGCGCCATTCATGCCGTCTATTCCATCGGGGGCGCGGCTTCGCGCAGCCGCGGGAACGGCTCCCAGGAGTCGGCGGGCCGCACGCGCGCGTTGTATTCGCAGAACGAGATCGGCCGGCCGTGGGTGTCGAGCAGGTGGTGGCAGCAGGCGGAGATGCGGTCCTGGTCGTAGTTGAACCGGTCCATGAACGGCTTGACGGCGATTCCGAAGACGTCGGTCGAACGGACCAGCTTTTTCCCCAGGGCGGTGCCCACCCGTTGCAGCAGGCCGGCCGGCTTCGTGCCCACCACGTCGCGCAGCTCGTTCGTGCTCAGTAGCGTCCGGTTCGCCACCTGATTCATCACCCGGTCGAGGTCGACGGAGGCGGTGATGTTGTGGGTGAGGCCGAAGCGGCGGACGAAAAGGGTGATCCAGCCACAGTTGGGATGGCTGCACGGAATCGGCACGAAGTCGTCCGTCGCCGTGCGCTTGCGAACCTGCGTCGCCACCGCCTTGATGACGTCGGAGAGAGTCAGCCGCTCCAATGGATCCTGCTCCAGGTCGTAGCGCCCGGAATAGGTGACCGGCTGGAGAGCGACCACTTTGACGTGGTCGTGCTTCATTCCCGTATCGATCACCCAGCCGATCTCCGCGTCGTTGACACCCCGCGTGATGGTCATGGTCAACTGCATCTGGATGCCCAGCGGACCGAGGTTGGCGAGCACCTGGTCGCGGATGCGCTCGGGGTTGGCGTCGCGGAGAGACCGGTTGGTCTCCGGCGCGCGGCCGTCGAACTGGAGGAGCACCATCATCTTGTCGCGGAACGGTTGCAGGCGCGCCGCCATCTCCGGCTTCGCGAAGACGATTCCGTTCGTCGGCAGGTAGATCTTCTTCACGCCGGGGTGAGCGTGGAGGAATGCCACCATCTCCCAGAATTCGGGGTGCAGAACGGCCTCGCCGCCGGTGAGCTGCACGGAATCGAGACCGTTCTTCCGGGCGATCAGATCGCTCAGGTAGTTTTTGAACGCTTCGAGCGGCAGCTTGCGATCGCCCTTGGCGTCGCTGTAGCAGACCGGGCAGGCGAGATTGCAGGCGTTGGTCACCTCCACCAGCACGGTGCAGGTCTTGTTGGTCATCTGATCGGAAAAGTCCTGCGTCAGATCCTCGGCTCCGCCGGTGCCGCAGCCACCGTCTCCGGCACCACCGCAGCAGCTTTCTGCGCTCGCTTCGAACACCGGGAAATCGATCACTCCATCCTCGGCGTACCGTCTCCCCCACCGGTCCTTGTTCGACAGGTGATAGAAACGCACATCGCTTTCGAGCAGCGCCTCGGAGTGGCCGTGCTCCGGGCAGCGTTTCCGCATCAGCACGCGGCCGTTCCGCGCGTAGACCGCGGCTTCGACGTGCTGGAGACAGTCCGGGCAGAGGCTGACCGTCGTCTTGAGCAGGCGCTCGCCGCCGGTCAATCCGAAACGGCGGACGACACCCTCGGCGTCCAGGGCGTGCAGAGACGTTCGCAGCTCGTCGAGGCGCTGGTGCAGAGGCGATGTCGGCGGCGTGTCGAGAATGCGCAGCAGGGATCTGCGGGGCTCAGGCAAGGTGACCGGCTCCTTCCATGACGAACGCCGAGAGACGGTAGAGCCAGCGGCGGTGCCGCGGCGTGACGGCTTCGAAACAGGCGAGGAAGGCGCGCACCTGGCGGGCGGAAAAGATGAGATTCGCCTTCGCCTCGGCCCGGCGGTGGAGCTCCAGCGTGGCCGTGGCCTCGCGGCGCGGCAGGAGGTCGAAGACCGCATCGCGGGTGTAGCTCACGTGATGGCTCTCGTCCTTGTGCACCGCGGCGACCAGATGGGCGATCACCGGCTGGCCCGCGGTTTCGCACGCCTCCATGTGGTAGGCGAAGGAGCGCGCCACCCGCCGCTCGAGATGATGGGCATGGGCGAGGAAATTCGCCAGCTTGCGGCGGCGGACGTCCGGCGCATCGGCCTCCAGGATGTGAAACGTGCCGGGGGTGAACGAACGGATCACTTCGTTGAACACGTCGCCGATGGGCAGCTCGATCACCGACTGGCCGAGCTGGCGCAGGCCGTGGGCAAAAAGGTGCACGTGCTTGTCCTCGTCGCGCGCATGTTTCCGCAGGTCCGCGGCCAGCTCCTCGCTCGGCGCGAAATCGGCCTGGAAGTAGTCGCACACCCGTTGCGGATAGCGCTCGCCGCCGAGATAGAGATTGAGCACCCAGCCGTGGGTCACCGGATCGGCGGCGAGATCGCGGTGGAATCGGTCCTTGACCCGGTCGATGAGATTTGCCATGGCGATGTCAGCGGCGATCGATCAGCGGCATCCGCCGCACATACCGACCAGCAGACCGAAGCCGACGGCGGCGACGAGGAAGAGGATGAGCACGACCTTGCCGACGGTCTGTAAAAAATTCCGGGTGGATTCATCCATCGCGGTGCCTCAAGCGGCCGGAGCCGGAGCGAGCTCGTTCCAGGATTCGGGGCGCCGCACCGTCCGCTTGACAAGGAAGGCCGCGCCGAGAGCGATCATGACCAGACAGAGACCTTGATAGGCGGAAAACCCGTCGAACGGCTTGGGCGTCTCGCGCAGGAATTCATTGCAGAAACGGAACGCGCCATAGGCGATCAGATAGACCGAGAACAGCCGGCCGAAGAGGACGCCGCGGCGCAGGAGGACGATGAAGGTCAATCCGATCGCAAGCTGGAACAGCAGCTCATACGCCTGCGCCGGATGGCGGGCAATGCCGTCCGAGTAGGTGATCGCCCACGGGCCGTGCCACGGAATGCCGCGGCAGCAGCCGGTGGCGAGGCAGCCGATCCGGCCGACCGCGAAGGTGAACGGCAGCAGCGTGGCAAACCGATCATTGGGCGGCAGCGTGTAGCCGAGCAGAGGCTTGGCCACCTCCGCGGCGAGAAAACCGAGGATCAGCGCGCCGGTCACCGAGCGGCCGGAGAGGAGCACCACGTGCCAGTCGGTGAGCGGCACGAACGGCCAGCCGTAGTCCCCCAGCAGGACCGACAGCTTGGCGCCCGCGATGGCTCCGAGCAGCGTGATGGTCTGCAATGTGTAGTAGCTCTTGCGCTGGTCGCCGCGCAGGTGCTTCGCCACCGGAAAGAACACGGCGAGCGCCACCGCGACTCCCACCGACAGCGCGTACTCCGGCCGGAACCAGCTCATCCCCAACCCATCCGAAACCGCCCCTGTGCCCAATCGACCGCCAGCGTGGTGATGAGGAAGATCATCAGCGCCAGATGTTCCTTGGCGTGCAGGTCCGACTCCTCGCCGGGGATGCCGCGATGGTAGATGTACTCGTCGGCGGCGCCGGCGACGGCGAACAGCACCAGCGCGCCGATCATCTGCGCATGCCGGCCGGCCAGCGCCTGCGTGAACAGGGTGGCGAGAGTGATCCCGAGCCCCAGATGGAGCAGGTTCTCCCAAAGGCTGACCTTGCGGCCGCGCAAATGGAAGATCTGGTCGCGGCCGGCGTAGTACAGGAACGGCAGGAACATCAGGATGAGAAGGGCCGTTCGCATCGGAGATCTCACGATAGCACGTCAGCGCAGGGTGGCCCGGAATGCCTTGAGGGCCGCCGGATGATAGATCGTCTGGTGCGTCTCCTCGGGCATCGGCGTATAGCTCCAATGCAGACCGGACGGCGCGCTCGCCTGGAGGATTTTCGCCAGGCTCGCGGCGTCCTCCCGGATCTCTTTCTCGTCACTGCTGGCCATGAAGAGGGTTTTCTTCGCCGTGCTCAAGCCTGGATGCCCGCGCATTAGCTCGACCGCGTGGACGACCAGGAAGCGCTCGTTCCACCAGAGGCTCGGATCGAGCGCGATGTAGGTGTCGAACAGATCGGGCTCGCGGAGCAGGGTCTCGACGACGAACAGGCCGGCCAGTGACTCGCCGACGATGGCGGTTTCCTCCGTGGTGCGGTAGCGCTGCTTGATCGCGGGCATCAGCTCGCCGCGGAGGAACTTCCGGAAGGCCTCCGAGCCGCCGACGCGCGGTGCGATCTTCTTGTCCCGCTCGATCTCCGTCGGGCCGGTGAGATCGCGGCGGCGCTCGGTGTTCTCGATCCCGACCAGCAGGAACGGCCGCATGACCTGGTCGCCTACCAGAACCTCCACCAGACCGGCCACGTGCAGGAAGTCCTCGGCCATGCCGCCGTCGGGCATGTAGAGCACCGGCACCCGCAGATCGCCGGTGTCGGTGTATCCTGCTGGCTTGTAGACGTTGATGCGCCGGGTTTCGTTCAGGACCTTGGATTCGACCGTGAAGGTGTCCCCCATGACGAGGGGGCTGACAAGGGGAGCGGGGGGCGGCGCGGGCTTCTCCGCGGCGCTCGCGATCCGGGCCGCGAACGCGAGGCTGAGCAGGAACACCCAAAGGATGGAACGGTCGCTGGTCATACGGATCATACGGGCCATGGACGAAATCCTACCGCAAAACACCGCGCCGGCTCCGGCTCACCCGGTCCTCCTTCCGCTCGTGACGCGCCGCCGCCAGCGCGTGCAGTTGTTCCAGAAGGTGCAGCACGCCATTCCCGTCGCGGCGCTGCTGATGGCCGGTGTGCAGGGGATTCAGAACGGCGAGCGCGGCTTCGCCCTGGGCCTGGCGATTTTCGAGATCGCCGTGAGCGTCCTCCTCCTGCGCACGCTGGCCAAGGACTTCGCCGCGGTCCGCAAGCCGCACGGCGGGCATCACGACAGCCATGGAGGCGTCGACTGGTTCGACATTTTCGCGGCGGGTGTGCTGACCGCGGAAGCGCTGGAGCACTGGCACACGCATCACCATCTGCCCCGCCCGACGGTCCTGCTCGCCGCCGTCACCCTCACGCTGGGCCTCCTGCACGGCCGGATCGCCCGTCGCCGGATGCTGCACATCCATGACGACGGCATCCGGGTCGGCCGCCGGTTCTTCCGCAAGTTTGCCGCGTCGTGGCAGGAGATCGAGCGCATTGATCTGGACGACAAGCACGCGCACATCATCCTGCGGTGCGGCAGGACATGGCGGACCAGGCTCAACGGGCTGCCAAACGCTTCCGATGTCCGCGCCGCCCTGCTCACTGCGCGCTCGCGGATCTCTCAGTCGGCCGCGGTGACATCGGCCACCTCGAACACACCCTCGACCTCCACCGCCACGTCGTAGGGCAGCGCGCTCACACCCACCGCCATGCGGGTGTGGCGGCCGGCCTCCTCGAAGATCTGGACGAAGAGATCGGACGCGCCGTTGATCACCTGGGACTGGCCCACGAAGTCCGGAACGGAATTCACATAACCGGCGACGCGGACGCAGCGGACGACGCGGTCGAGATCGCCGTCCAGCGCGGCGCGGAGCAGCGCGACGACGTTCAGGGCGCACAGGCGCGCGGCCTGTTGTCCCTCTTCGATGCCGAATTCGCGGCCGAGCTTCCCAATGAAACGGCGCTCTCCGTTCCACTGCGAGAGCTGGCCGGTGATGAAGATCAGATTTCCGGTCTGGACGGCGGGAACATAGTTGGCGCCCGGTGCGCTGGGCCGCGGCAGCTCGATGCCGAGGGATTGCAGGCGGTCTTCGATGCGGTGTGCCATGACTTTCTCCGGATCAGTGGAGGCGTGCGAAAAGGAAGCTGATGTAGAGGGCGAACAGGACCGCCGTCGTCAGCACCGCCAGCTTGTGGTACCAGTCGCGGCGAGTGACCGCAGCGACCGCGGCTGCCGCCATGAAAAAAACATGAAAGCCGACGTTCAACCGGTCCGGAAGCGCACCGTCGAGGACGAGGTCCTTGCACAGGCTCACGATCCCGACCAACACGGAGAGAGAATAAAACCACCGCGCCTGCTGGAAATAGGTCTCCCTGAGATCGACCGGCTCGGCGCCGAAGTCGGGCAGGATGAGCGCCGCGAGCATGTAGAGGATGATGGTTTGCAGCAGCACGATGGAGAACTGACCGAACGTCCAGTCGTGATGATTGCGCAGGCCGAACATCGACCACCAGGTCTGCACGTCGATCACCAGCAGGAGCCACGCCCAGACGATCGCCGGCCAGTACATCCGCACGCGGGCCCGCGCGTGGACGAGGCCGCGAAAACCGCTCAGGATCTGGGTGATCGCCAAGCCCAGGATGATCGCGAGGAGGACGGACAGGTGATTGAAATCGTCCATGGCGTCTTCTTCTATTGGGAGGCGAACGGCATGCGTACGTTTCCGGACGGCCGGTAGACGCGCGCCGCCAGAAATCGTTGCAGATCGATTCCGGAGTCGAGCAGCCGTTCGATCCCCGCCTGCGCGATCGTCGCCGCGAGCGCGTCCCCCGGGCAGGCGTGGAGTCCGGCGCCGAAGGTGAAGATCTTGCGGTCCTGCCGGTGCAGATCGAAGCGCTCCGGGTGCGGATTGGCCGCGGGGTCGCGGTTGGCCGCGGCGAGGACGACGAGGATGGCGTCTCCCTCCTTCATCTCCTGTCCCGCGACGACGCCGTCACCGACGACGAACCGGCGCGTGTTCTGCACCGATGGATCGAACCGCAGAACCTCCTGGAGGAGAGCCGGCAGCAGACCGCGGTCCGCCGTCACCTCGGCCAGCACCTCGGGATGCGAGGCCAGGGTCACCAGCGTATTGCCGATCAAGCCGGCCGTGGCGTCGTGCGACTGGAACATGAAGCCGATCGCGTTCGCGACGATCACGTCGTGGTCCTCGCGCCCGACGCGGCGGGCTTCGTCCCGGAGAGCTGCGAGGAGGCCCGCGGGAGCAGGTGCGGACAGGAGGGCGCGGAACGAGACGAGAAGATCGCCGGCCGCCGCCTTACTCCGCGCCAGCGGCTCGGGGCCGGCGCCCGGCGCGAAGCAGGCGACCAGATCGCTCACCCGGAGCGCGGTCTGATGCAAATCGCTGTCTGGAATCCCGAGCAGGCTCGCCGTGGCACAGACCGGGAGGCGGAACGCGAAGTCCGCCAGCGGCTCGACGGCGAGGCGGCCTGCCACCTCGCGGCTCCGCGCCGCGGCGAGCGCCGGATCGAGCCCACCGAGCGTCGCGGAGACGGCCTGCTTGAACGGGCAGTGACCCGGGCCGTCGTTCATCCGCACCAGATGCCGGAAGATCTCCCCCGCCGGCGATCCCAGGAGCGCGATGGGAACCGGCTCGGCCAGGGGGCGCACCCGGCCGAGATCGCTCTCCAGCACCGCGGTCACCGCCGCCGCGCTCGCCGCGACCCACAGCCGCAGGGTCTCGTCGCGGTAGAGCGGGCGGTTGGCCGCAAGGTCCGCGTAGAAGGGATAGGGATCGGGATGAGTGACAGCGGCGATCGGGTCGGTCGGGCTGGTCATGACGAGAGGATATCGCGGCCGGAAAAACGCGCTAGACTATCGCCATCTTTCAGGAGGGATCGCTCCATGCCGAAGGTCGCGATCGCTGACACCTTCAGCGACTGGGACAGCCTGCTCGCCGCCGCGGCGAAGTACGCCGAGACCGTGCCGGGCCTGAAGTCGCGTCTCGCCGCCCTGCTCGCGGTCAACGACAAGGCGCGCACCCTCGAAGCCCTCCGTCTGCGCCTCAAGGCGGAGCGCCAGGAGGCGACCCAGGAGCTTCACGCGACGCGGGAAGAGGGCAAGGAGCTTGCCATCCACGTCCGCACGCTCCTCAAGTCGTCCTTCGGAGCCGACTTCGAAGGCCTGGTCGCCTTCAACATCCGTCCCCGCCGCAACCGCCGCAAGACCCGTGTGCCCCCGACCCTCCTCCCGCTGTCCGAGCCCGGGACGTAGGCCTTCCGGAAGCGCTTCCGGATCATCCGCATCTGGAGGGCGCCGAGCGCCCCCTGGACACAGGAGTCCCAGATCCAAAGGGCGGTGACCGCCCTCCAGAATCCGTCAACCCGTCGACACTGCGCGGCGTCCGGAATTCGCTGAGCGATGACAGGGATCCAAGGGGCGCTGACCGCCCTCCAGAATTGCAAAGCCGGCCAACTGAGACAGACGATCCGGATCTACGGGGCAGTCACCGCCCCCTGAAACCGGCAGGTCACGGGGCAGAGCGCGCTCACCCACGTCCGCGGGGCGGTCACCGCCCTCCAGATGCGGAGACTCCGTTTCCAGAGGGCGGTCAGCGCCCTCTGGCCGGAAACAGGCCGTCGATCTCTTTCTCGTTGAAGTAGATGTTCGTCGCCGGTCCCGAGTCCTGGAGGATCTTCGCGGCGATGAGCTCGGTCAGTGGCAGAAGGACGCTGAAGTGATTGGAGCGCTGCACCGGGTAGAAGTGGAGCCAGGGGTTGCTCGTGGCGTGCGCCATCTCATTCAGGGGGCCGATATTGGTGGGCCTGCCAGTGCCTTCGAAAAGGAAGACCGGAGTTTTGATCGTGTCCAGCCAGCGGATCGGCGCGCGGAGCTCCATCTCCTTCTCCGTCCGGTCGAACGGGAGATAGTCGGAGCTGTACCCGCGGACGTCGCCGACGGCTCCGGACACGAACACGGCACGGAACCGCCCGGTCGACTCCGCGACGAGGAGGGCGAGCGTGCCGCCGGTGCTGTGGCCTCCCAGGTAGATCCGCTGCGGATCGACGAAGCTCTGCCGGGCGAGGAAGTCCGTGGCGGCCAGGATGTCGTCCACCTCGCCGAAGAACCCCTCCTTGGGGGCCGGGCTGTCGTTGCCGCCACGCAGCGACGGGTACAGGGTGACGATCCCCGCCCGGCGGAACGCGCCGGCCGTCTGATCGTCGCTCGCCGGCGCCGGCTTGAAGATGCCATCGTCGATCGTGTTGCAGTCGCCGCCGGTGATCCAGACGATCGCCGGATGCTTGCGGCCGTCCCGCGGGTCCGCGGTGAGATAAGCCGGCAGCCATCCCGCCGGAGAGTCGTAGCGCACCAGCTCCGCCACGCCCTCCGGCGGCCTGGGGACGGGCGAGCGGCGCACCTCCTGTCGTCGCACGAGCTTCGTCGTGAAGCCGCGCCGGGCCTCCGGCAGCGAAGCCGGCTTTTTCGACGCCGGCACAGGCCGCGCGAACGGTTGCGTTTCCGCTCGGCCGCATCCGGTGAGGACGAGGAGTGCAAGGGCGAGACGAGCAGCAGCGCGCATGACGGTGTCTCCAGGGACTCACTGGGTTGGGGTTCCAACTATACTCGACCGATGGACGCCAGCGCCTTCCTTGCGGCTCTCGCCGGGATCTTTCCGCCGTCGCGGCTGCTCAGCCGCCCGGCGGAGGTCGCGCCCTATGAGTCGGATGCGCTGACCGGATTCCGAGCCAAGCCAAGGGCGGTGGTCCTGCCAGAGACCGAAGAGGAAGTGGTCGCCGCGGTGCGGTTGTGCCATCAGGCCGGCGTGCCGTTCGTGGCGCGCGGCAGCGGCACCAGCCTGTCCGGCGGCTCGCTGCCGATCGAGGACGGGCTGGTCATCGGGCTCAACCGCTTGAACCGCATCCTGCGGCTCGATCCGGACGAGCGGCTCGCGGTCGTCCAGCCGGGCGTGGTCAATCTCGACGTCTCCAAGGCCGCGGCGCCCTACGGCCTCTACTACGCGCCCGATCCGTCCAGCCAGCCGATCTGCACCATCGGCGGCAACATCGCCTTCAACTCCGGCGGCGCGCACTGCCTCAAGTACGGGATGACGAGCAACCACGTGCTCGGCATCAAGGCCGTGCTGCCGGACGGCGAGGTCGTCGATCTCGGCGGCGAGAGCCTGGAAGAGGTCGGACCCGATCTCGTGGGCCTGTTCGTCGGCTCGGAAGGATTGTTCGGCGTCGCGCTGGAGATCACCCTCCGCCTGCTGCCCAAGCCGGAGCTCTATCGCACCGTCCTTGCCGCCTACGACAGCCTCGGAGCGGCGGGCGATGCCGTGTCGCAGGTCGTCGCCTCGGGGCTGTTGCCGGGCGCGATGGAGATCATGGACAAGCTGGCGATCGAAGCGGCGGAGGCTGCCGTGCACGCCGGCTATCCGCGTGAAGCGGCGGCGCTGCTGATCGTCGAGCTCGAAGGAGAGGCGACGCAGGTGGAGGCCGAGCTCGTGAAGCTCATGGCGGTGATCCATGCCTCTGGAGCCTACGAGGTGCGCGTCGCCCGCGATGAAGCCGAGCGGATGATGATCTGGAAAGGGCGGAAGAGCGCGTTTTCGGCGGTCGGCCGGCTCAGCCCGGACTACATCGTCAACGACGGCGTCGTACCGCGCAGCCGGTTGGGCCATGCGCTGTCGGAGATCGACCGCCTCAGCGGAGTCCACAACACCCGCGTCGCCAACGTCTTCCACGCCGGCGACGGCAACCTGCATCCGCTGATCCTGTACAACGGCCGCGAGCCGGGAGCGCTCGAACGCGCCGAGGCGCTGGCCGGCGAGATCCTGCGTCTGTGCATCCGGCTGGGCGGCTCGATCACCGGCGAGCACGGAGTCGGGATGGAAAAACGCGACTACCTGCCGGAGATGTTCAACGCCACCGACATGGCGATGATGAAGAATCTCCGCGCGGTGATCGATCCGCAGGAGCTGGCGAATCGCGGCAAGATGTTCCCCGGCGGCGAGGCGCCCTCCCTGCGGCTGCACGGTCCGCATCCGTTGGAACGCGAAGGAAGGATCTCCCGAGAATGACGCCGGACGACGTCCAGGCTCAGGTCGCCGCTGCGATCGAATCCGGAGCGCGTCTCCTACCGCGCGGCGGCGGCACCAAGCCGGCGCTCTCCACGCCGGCAGACGGCGCCTCCAAGCTCGATCTGTCGGATCTGTCCGGCGTGCTCGAATATCTCCCCGAGGAGTACACCTTTACGGCGCTCGCCGGCACCCGCGTGCAGGACGTCGCGGCGCTGCTCGAGGAGAAAGGTCAATATCTCCCGTTCGATCCGTTGCTCGCCGAGCGCGGATCCACCCTGGGCGGCACCGTGGCCGCGGGAGCGAACGGACCCGGACGCCAGCGCTACGGCGGAGCGCGCGATTTTCTCCTCGCGGTGCGCTTCGTGGACGGCACGGGAAACCTGGTCCGCGGCGGCGCCAAGGTGGTCAAGAACTCGGCCGGATTCGATTTTCCCAAACTGATGGTCGGCAGCCTGGGACGCCTGGGCGTGCTGGTCGAGCTGACCTTCAAAGTGTTTCCCGCGCCGGAAGCGTACGCCACGCTCTCGTCGAGCTATCCCAGCCTGGACGCTGCCTTGAAGGAGATCGTCCGCCTGAGCCAGTCGCCGCTGGAGCTGCACGCGCTGGATCTGGAGCCGGTGGGCGCCGGCTGGCGGCTCTGGCTGCGCCTCGGCGGCCTGGCGAACGCACTGCCGGCGCGGATCGAAAGGCTGCGTGCGTTTCTATCCTCTCCACCAACCAAGTCCGTGGACGATGGTGTCTGGGAAAAGGTCAAAGAGATGGCTTGGGTGCCGGCTGGCTGGTCACTGATCAAGATTCCGCTGACACCAAAACGAATTTCTCCTCTAGAGACACGCTTGCAGGAGATCGAAAATCGCCGGAGATACAGCGCCGGTGGCAACGTCGCATGGCTGGCCTGCCCCGCTGCGATCGATCTGGATCCTCTATTGAGCGATCTCAATCTCTCGGGTCTCGTTCTCCTCGGGCCACCCGGAAAAGCCCGTCTCGGAATCGATCCCGGCGCGCCGTTCGCCCGCCGGGTCAAGCAAGCTCTCGATCCTGACGCGCGGTTTTTGGATCTCTAACCCATGAAGCAGACCATTCCCATCGAATCGATCGGCCCGCAAGGCGAAGCCATGGTAAACGCCATTTCGGCCTGCGTCCACTGCGGCTTCTGCCTGCCCGTCTGCCCGACCTACAAGATCCTGGAGCAGGAGAACGACTCACCCCGCGGGCGCATCTTCCTGATGAAAGAGGTTCTCGAAGGCAATCTCCAGGCGGAGGAAGCGAAACCCTTCATCGACCGCTGCCTCGGCTGCCAGGCCTGCGTGCCGGCCTGCCCGTCGGGAGTCGCCTACGGTGATCTCCTGATCTCCTTCAGAGGCCACACCGAAACGCAGCGCAAGCTGTCGAGCAGCCTTGCCTTACAGACGCTTCCCTACCCGATGCGCTTCCGCCTGGCCGCACTGTTCGGCCGGCTCGCCAAACCGTTCCGTACGCTCCTGCCCGGCAGCCTGAGGACGATGATCGATCTCCTGCCCGACAGCCTGCCGGAGGCTCCGCCATTGCCGGAGATCCATCCCGCCAAAGGCCCACGCCGAGCGAGAGTCGCGCTCCTCGCCGGCTGCGCGCAACAGGTCCTGGCACCGCAGATCAACTGGGCCACGCTCCGTGTCCTGGCGGAGAACGGAGTCGAGACGATCATCCCTTCTGCTCAGGGCTGTTGTGGAGCGCTCTCCATGCACTCCGGAGCCGCGGACCAGGCCCGATCTTTCGCTCGCCGAAACCTGGACGTTTTTCCGACCGATGTGGACGCCATCCTGACCAACGCGGCCGGCTGCGGCTCGGGGATGAAAGACTATCCGTTGCTGTTCAAAAGCCTGCCGGAGGAGAGAGAGGCGAAGGGATTCGCTCGCCAAGTCCAGGACGTCAGCGTCTTCCTGAGAGATCTCGGCATCAAGACTCCGCCGCCGCTGCCCAAACCGCTTAGGATTGCCTACCACGACGCCTGCCACTTGGCTCACGCGCAGGGAATCCAATCCGCGCCGCGCGAGCTGTTACGGAGCATCCCCAATCTGACCCTGCTGGAAGTCCCCGAAGGAGAGATGTGCTGCGGCTCGGCCGGCACCTACAATCTCGATCAACCCGAAATCGCAGGCGAGTTGGGGCGGCGAAAAGCGCGCAATATCCAGGAGACCGGGGCTGAGGCGGTGGTGGCGGGGAACATCGGTTGTATGACGCAGATCCAGGCTCACCTGGAACGGCCGTTGCCGGTGTTACATACGATGGAAGTGTTGGATCGGGCGTACTGTGGCGGAGAAGAATAGCGCGCTCTTCTCTGTTGGCCCCGCCATCTAAGTCCGCCCTGGCAGCCAGAGGGGGCCTATTAGTGCGCCCGCTTTCACGCACTTAAAATGGAATATCATCATCGTCGTCTTGGGCTCGTGCCTGAGCCACAAGAGCTCGGACAATGTTTACTGTGTGCCGTGAGGAGAAAAGGAATTTGAGGTGAGCTACAAAGGCCGCCTCGTCCTCAAGGAGGTGCGCTTCATGATGCACGGGGTAAAGAGCCTCGTTGTGCCAAACCATGAATAAATCGTATTCATACCCTTGAAGAGCAGGCGTGAATAGCGTGAACGTGACGGCAAAATCTCCCTCTTGGTCCGTCCTAGTTCTGACCTTTGCTTGCACCACGTTACTGGTCTTCTTGCCCAACGCAGCCGCTTGTTCACGCAGAATGTGCGTGGGCGTCCTGGGGATTTCTGATACTAAATCTTCAGGCCACAGATCTTCGCTGGTTGCCATAAGCACCTCATCAGGGTTCGTAGATTTCAAAAACCACAGGTAGATGATCTGATGGTGTTGGTACACCGCGTTTTGTCAGAAGAGGGTCGCTGCCAATTGAGTCCAAAATTTGAATACGCTCTACCGGGAGAGCATGCACTAGCTCAGGCGAACGAGCACTTGGTCAAACATGTGCCACTCTCGACAAACATGCTCACTCGACCAATATCGGTAGGTGCCCGGGGGACTTGGCGTTCGGTCACCCATAAATCCCCACATTGGATTGTAGAACATATGGTATTGCCGCCCGTCAATAGTGCGTGAGCCCAACGAAGCAGTGCGGCGCGTCATGACTCCATGCAATGCTCCCGCGCCCAACATCCCGTCGTCATCGGGATCCATATTGAAGTCACCAGCCAAAATCGTCCGGCGATGCCCAAAACTCCGTTCGGCATCGAGTACGGCATCTGCGAGACCCCGCGTAGAAAAGACCTGGCTACGCTCGCTTTGACGTAAGCGGCTAGGCAGGTGAGCACCTGCGAAGAGAAGCTCGGGAAGGCCCGGAAGCCGGATTCTCCGGAGAGTATACCTGTCGCTTTCCGTTACAGCATCAACAAATGAACCAGGGAAACGAGTAAGTAGCGTAATCCGTTTGCACACACTCCATGGACAAGACCAGGGTGAATCCGTGATCTCACCAAGCGTTTCGAGAAGGGTCGTCAGCGAATCCGCTCTCTCGAGTAGTACCAGCATGTTAAGCCGGTGGTCGTCTGCCACCTGCGCGAGAAGACTAGCAACGTTTTTTCGGCCGGTATTCCAAAGGCCTACTCGAAGCATTGAGTCTGTCATGGGCCGGGTGCCTAGAGGGATGTTAAGGCTGCCCTGGCTAGGTTGAGCGCCGCAGCTTCATAGCGTCATGGCTCAACTGTTCAACGCTGGCGTCCGGCCAGAGGTCAGCCTGCCATTCTGTGTAGTCAAACGGTGCCTGCGCGAGCAGGTTCATCTGACCTTCGCTGACCTCTGCTGCGTCCAGGTCAGTGATCGCCGCGGCTTCGAGATAGCTCAGGAGAGCCTCTTCCACGACTGCGGCGACTCCCCGGCCTTGGCTGGCAGCGAGAGCCTGCAGTTGCTCCTCCACGTCGGCCGGCAGCTCGATGGTCATAGGCGTAGCCTACGGGAGGGAAAGCTCCTCTGCGGTGCCCATCACCTCATTGATAGAAGACGCCGCGATGGCCCGATCCAACCACTGGTCAAGCCGATTTAGGTCGTGACAGCCCACGATCTGCTGCCTCTGCACTTCACTCACAGGGATGCCCCGCTTCTGCAAGACCTTGAGGACGGCTTCCGCCTTCCCTTTGGCTTCTCCCTCGCTCTTCGCTGTGGCTTTAAGCTTCAAGATCTCCGGATTGTCCTTGGCGTCCAGCGCCTTGACCACGGAGTTGGCCGCCGCGGCAGCGTCGAGTAATGCGCCGACGGAGAGGGGCGTGACCAGGCAGGGGTCCTCGATCCGCGCGCCCGAATCCAAGGTGCGCCAGCTCCTGGTCTCCGGAACCCATTCACAGACCCTCTTGTTGCCTTTGACGAAGATTGCGAAGATCCGCCGCACGCCGCGGCGGTGCATCTCCTGAGCCTTCTCCCGGACGTTCCGCTCACCCTGCTCCGCGGCGATCTCGAACGCGATCTCCTCCAGAAAGCGCGTCTCGGTCTCCGGATCGATACCATCCTTGTAGATGCAGGTGTCGCTGGCGAAGTCGGATTTCTTGCCTTGTCGGGTAAGCAGGTCTGCCGCCGCGATGTAGCCGGGGGCGACGTGCGCTTCAACGACATAGTCGAGCCGGGTTTGCTGGCGGGCGTGGGCCGGCTTCGCGGGGGAGGCGACCACCGCGCGGCCATCAATGATCTCGTCGCGCGTCACCTCAGGCACGACAAGATGATCGTCGACCCTCGGGAAGGAGGGGCGGCCTGGCAGCCGCACCGCGGCGCCGGAAGCACCGGGAGCTTTGAGGCTGTAGCCTCGGCGATTTTCGTCCATGCGCGACATGATATCCCAAAGACGTCCTCTGGACGCTCCTCCTACAACAACATGCTCGCCAGATTCGCCAACTCCGACCGTTCCCCCTTCTCCAGGTTCACGTGCGCATACAGCGGATTCCCCCGGATGCGGTCGATCAGGTAGGAGAGGCCGTTGCTCTGGGCGTCCAGGTAGGGGGTGTCGATCTGGAAGATGTCCCCGGTGAGGACGATCTTGGTGTTCTCTCCGGCCCTGGTGATGATCGTCTTCACCTCGTGCGGGGTGAGGTTCTGCGCTTCGTCAACGATGAAGATGACGTTCGAGAGGCTGCGGCCGCGGATGTAGGCCAGGGGGACGATGTGGAGCTTTTCGGTCTCCACCAGCTCGTCGACTTTCTTGTATTCGCGGTCGCGCTCGGCGAATTGATTTTTGATGATCCCCAGATTGTCCCAGAGCGGCTGCATGAAGGGATTGATCTTCGACAGCACGTCACCGGGGAGGAAGCCGATGTCGCGATTCGAAAGGGGAACGATCGGCCGGGCGAGGTAGATCTGCCAGTACTGCCGGCGCTGCTCCAGGGCTCCGGCCAGGGCGAGCAGGGTCTTGCCGGTGCCGGCGGAGCCGGAGAGGGTGACGAGGGGGACGTCCGGATTGGTCACCGCGTGCAGGGCGAAGGTCTGCTCGGCGTTGCGCGGCGTGATGCCGTAGGCCATCCCCTTGGGCACCCGTTCGATGCGGTCGAGGCGCGGGTTGTAGTAGCCGAGCGCGGACTTCGACTCGCTGCGCAGGATGAAGTACTGGTTCGCCGGCGGCGGCGTGGACGTGATGTCGGCGGTCGGCACCCACTCGTCGCGGTAGAGGCGGTCGATGACTTCCGGATTGTCGACGCCGAGCTCGCTCTTCCCCTTGTAGAGGTGGTCGACGTCCTTGATCTTGACCGTCTCGTAGTCCTCGGCCGCCAGGTTGAGGGCGCGGGCCTTGAGACGGAGGTTGATGTCCTTGCTGACCAGGATGACCTGGCGGTCGGTCTCGATGCGGGCGAGGGAGATGGCGGCGTTCAGGATGCGGTGGTCGGCCTTCTTGGTGCCGAAGATCTCCGCCGCGTCGACCGTCGACCGCTCATCCGTGAGGACGCGGAACTTGCCGCGCGCCGGACCGTCCAGGGGGATCCAGTCGTTCAGCATGTTGCGGCCGGCCAGCTTGTCGAGCTGGCGGATGAACTCCCGCGCCTGGAGGTTGAGGACCGAGCTCCCCTTCTTGAACTGGTCGAGCTCCTCCAGCACGGTGATTGGGATCGCGACGTCGTGCTCCTGGAAGTTCTGGATCGCGTTGAAGTCGTGCAGGATGACCGACGTGTCCAGGACGAAGATCTTGCGGTGCGGCTCGGGCATGGATTCAGGCTAGCTCACCGGACGCCGGCAGGCAAGGAGATCGGCGGCGCCGCCGCCGATCTCATCCTCAATGGCGGCGCAGCAGCGCGACGCCGCAGGCGGTGAGCAGCAGGCTGAGCGCTGCGAGACCCCAGGTGGCCAGGGTCGGGACCGTCACCACCGGCGGATTGCCGGGCGGCGGTGGGGGCGGCGGAGGCGCCAGGTTCTTGCAGACGCCGTCGGCGATGGCGAGCCCCTTGAAACCGTCCAGGAACGAGCCGTTCGAAGCATCCTTCACCTGCGCCACGATGGTCGCCGCGCCGGTCGTGGTGTTGATGGTGAAGGTCTGGCTGTGGCCGACCCGGCCGACGCTGCCGGGGTGGATGCCCCAGAGGACGCCGTGGGCGTCGAAGTCGATGCCGCCGTCGACCAGGACGACGGTGTGCAGGGCGCCGATCTGGGTGGCGTGTCCGGTCGTGGTGTCCAGTTTCACCAGATTGTCACGCCCGTCGCCGCCGAGGCCGTAGACGCCGGTGGAGTCGGCGGCGAGGCCGGTGACCTCCTCGCCCTGCTCGCCGAGGAGCGTCGCGTGGCCGTTCCTGGGATCGAGCTTGTAGAGCTTCGACGGCTTGGGCGCGTCGGTCGACATGTAGAGGGTGCCGTCGGCGCCGAAGGCGAGGCCGGTGTCAGTGACGTCGACGCCGAGCGGTCCGACGGCGGTGCAGGTGCCGGTCTCGATGCTGCACGTGACGAGCTGGTCGGTGACGTCGTCGACGCCGTAGAGGGTGTGGCAGCCCGGGTCGAAGCTGAACGACTCGACGCCCATGAAGCCGCCGGCCGGGCCGATCTTGGCCGCCAGCCCGGTCTGCATGTCGATCGCGTAGAGGATGTCCTCGGGGGACGGCCCCCCGGGCTGGGGACGGAACGCGTAGCCGGTCTGGGCTCCGGCGATGGAAGCCGTCGCCAGCAGGGTCAGGGCCAGGATCACGGCGGCGCCGCCTCGCACCATGGGCAATCTCCTCGAGCCTCGCAGGTGAATCGGGATCGGTCGGAGGAAGATTACACCAGGACGGCGCTCCGGGGGAACGGATAAGATCATCCCGCTGATGCCCGACTCCCAGGACACCTCGCCGCAGCATCTCGCTCCCGGCCCGCTCGGCGCCCGCCTGCGGGTGCTGGCCGCCGCCGCGCTCTTCTCGTCGGCCGGCGCGGCCGTCAAGTCGATCCATCTCACCGGCTGGCAGGTGGCCTGCTTCCGCTCGGCGGTGACGATCGTCGTTTTCCTGCTCTTCCTGCCCGAGGCGCGGCGCCGGCCGACGGCGAAGGTGCTGGCGGTGGGCGCGGTCTACGCCACCACCATGGTGCTCTTCGTGCTGTCGAACAAGCTGACCACGGCGGCGAGCTCGATCTTCCTGCAAGCCACGGCGCCGCTCTGGGTGGTGGCGCTCAGCCCCTGGCTGCTGGGCGAGCGGGTGCGGCTGCGCGACGTGGTCTACATGGTGGCGCTGGCGTTCGGCCTGGCCTGTTTCTTCATCGGTCTTGAAAACGCCTCGGCGACCGCGCCGCATCCGCTGCTGGGCAATGTCCTGTCGACGCTCTCCGGGCTGACCTGGGCGCTCACCGTCATCGGTCTGCGGGCGCTCGCCCGGACGGACCGCGGGGGCGGCGGCTGGGCGCCGGCGTCGGCGCTGTGGGGGAACGTGCTGGCGGCCCTGTTCTGCCTGCCGATGGCGCTGCCGGTGGTGACCAGCACGGCGACGGACTGGTGGATCGTGATCTACCTGGGCATCTTCCAGCTCGCCGTCGCCTACATCTTCCTCCTCCGCGGCATCCAGAGCGTGCGCGCGCTCGAAGCGTCCCTCCTCCTGCTCCTCGAGCCGGTGCTCAATCCGATCTGGGCCTGGATCGTCCACGGCGAGCGCCCCGGCCCCTGGCCGCTCACCGGCGGTGGCATCATCATCGCGGCGACGGTCGTGAAGAGCTGGTGGGACACGCGGGGGTGACGCCGGCGGGGCTCCGGACGAAGGTCAACGCAACTTCGGCCGGCCCTGGACCGTCTTCGTAGACACGATGGTCATGGCGAATCTCGGCAACGACCTGCTCCACGCCTTCCGGCTCTGGCGCCGGGCGCCGGCTTTCGCCGTGATGGTGGTCTGCACCATCGCGCTGGCAGTGGGCGCCGCCACCGCGGTGTTCAGCGTGATCCACGGCCAGCTCGGCCCACTGCCGTATCCGGCGCCTGAACGCCTGGTCAGCTTCTACTCTCTGTTCAGCGACCGCGGCGACCCCATGGGGGTCATACCAAAGGACTTCGTGATCTGGCGGCAGCGGGCCCGTTCGTTCTCCCGTCTGGCGGCGTGGAACCCGACCGCGCAGAGCTTCGCGGTGGCGGAGGGAAGGGGGAGCGATCCCGAGCGCGTGCGGGCGGGGGGTGCCACCGCCGGCTACTTCGAGCTCCTGGGGTGTCCGCCCCTGATCGGCCGGCTTCTGCGGGATGCCGACTATGCTCCCGGCGCGCCGCCGGTCGTGGTGCTCTCCCGCGGGCTCTGGCGGCGCCGCCTGGATGGCGATCCGCGCGCGGTCGGCCGGATGGTGCTCCTCGACGGCCAGGCGGTGCGGGTGGTGGGAGTCCTCAACGACCGGGTCAATGAGGGGTTGGGCGACGTCTGGCTCCCGATCGCCGCCGCCCCCGAAGGTCCGGGAAGCGATGATCCGGCGTTGCGCGTCGTGGGGCGTCTCGCCCCGGGCGTCTCCCTGGCCGCGGCGCGGCAGGAGATGGAGACGATCGCCGGCGAGCTCAACCGCCTCCGGCCGCAACGGACTTTTGGCGTCCGGCTCCTGCCCCTGCGCACCCACGTGCTGCAGCAGATCCGGCGCGGCCGCCTGGCGGCGCTCCTGGCGGCGGCGGGATGCCTGTTCCTGGTCGCCTGCACCAACTGCATGAGCTTGAGCTTCGCCTGGATCTCGTGGCGGCGACGGGAGATCGCGCTCCGGGTGGCGCTCGGCGCGGCGCCGGGCCGGATCGTCGGCCAGCTCCTGGCCGAGGCGCTCGTCCTCGCCGCGATCGGCGGTGCCCTCGGCGTGCTCCTCGCCGCGGTCGGCCTGCCGGTGATCCTCGGCCTCAACCCGGGCGCCGTGTCGCGGATCGGTGCCGTGTCCGTCGATGGAGCTTCGGTGTGGTTCGCCTTCGCCGTCTCTCTGGCGGCCGGTCTCGCGCTCGGAATCTGGCCGGCGCTCGCCGCGGTGCGGCCTGCCCTGCTCGCTCCGCTCAGCGAGGAAGGCGGCGGCCGGCAGGAGGTGGCCCCGGTGCGCTGGATGGGCGGCGCGCTGATCGCCTTCGAGGTGGCGGCGACGTTCGTCCTGCTCACCGGCGCCGGCCTGTCATTGCGCGGGCTGGCGCGCCTGCGGGAGGTCGATCCCGGCTTCCGCGCCGAGGAGCGGATGACAGCACGCGTCGCCCTGCCGGAGCAGCGATACAGCCAGCGCGACCAGAGCCTCTTCTACTCGGCGCTCGCCGAGCGTCTGCGGCCGATCCGCGGATTTACCGCGACGGGCGTGATCTCCGCCCTGCCAACGCACCAGGATCTCCTGGCGCTCGATTTCTTCCCCCTGAATGATCTGAACGATGGCGCCGGGCCACCGGTGCAGCAGGTGACTCTCTTCCGCACCGTGACCCCGGGAGCTCTCGCGGCCCTGGGCATTCCGCTGCTGGCGGGGCGGGATGTCGCGGCGGCGGACGGTGCAGGGTCGCCGCGGGTGGCGGTGGTCAACGAGTCTCTGGCCCGCCGGGTCTGGCCGGGGCGCCCGGCGATCGGCCGGGTCATCGACCTCCCGCTCAGCGACGGCACGCACGACCGCGCGACCGTGGTCGGCGTGGTGGCGGATTTCCGCAACCGGCTGGACGCGCAGCCGGAGGCCGAGATGTATCTCCCTTTCAACCAGTGGGGAGTCGCCGACGCCACCGTGGTCGTCCGCACCACTGCGAAGCCGGAGACGGTGGACGCCGTTCTACGGGCGACGGTGCACGCGCTCGATCCCAACGTGCCGGTGGATCCGGCTGTGCCGTTCGACAGCGTCGTCTCCGAGTCGCTCTCCCCGTTCCGCTTCGAGGCCGTCCTGTTCACGCTCTATGCAACGCTCGCCCTGGCCCTGGCGGCGGTGGGAGTCTACGGGGTCATCAACTACTCCGTCGCCCGGCGGCGGCGGGAGATCGCACTGCGCCTGGCTCTGGGGGCGCGCCGCGCGGACATCCTCTGGATGGTCTGCCGACAGACGCTCCTCCCGACGATCGCCGGCCTCGCCGCCGGCGGCGTGGCGGCCGTTGCGGCTGGCCGCTTTCTCGCCGGGAGGCTCTTCGGGGTGAGCGCCTTCGATCCCGCCGTGTTCCTCACCGTGCTCGCCGTCCTTCTGGGCGTCGCCCTGTGCGCCACCGCCGAGCCGGCGCTGCGCGTTTCGGCGACCGACCCCGCGGACGCGATGCGCTAGTCCGATGTCCCGGTCTGGCGCCGGCGCGCCACCTTACAGGTGAACCCAAGCAGTCTTGTTTCATGCGATCGCAGGGGCCGGCGACTGCCGTCTCTCTGGCGAAAGCCTTGATGGAGGGAATGTGCATGCACACTGAAACCCTGATCCTCGGCGCCGGCCCCGCAGGCCTTCAGCTCGGACACCACCTCGCGAAGGCGGGCCGCGGCTATCTGATCCTCGAAGCCGGCGACAGCCCCGGCACCTTCTTCAAGACCTTTCCACGCCACCGCACGCTGATCTCCTCGAACAAGATCAACACCGGCTACGACGACGCGGAGATCAATCTGCGCTGGGACTGGAACTCGCTGCTGAGCGACGGCGGCGAGCTCCGCTTCAAGGAGTACAGCCGCCAGTACTTCCCGCCGGCCGACCGCCTGGTCGACTACCTGGCCGACTTCGCGCAGTGCCACGACCTCAACATCCGCTACCACACGCGGATCGAGCGCATCGAGCCTCTGGAGGCCGGGAGCGAAGGGTACCGGCTCCTCGACACGGCGGGCAACGCCTTCACCTGCCGCCGGCTGATCGTCGCGGCGGGCTTCACCAAGCCCTACGTGCCGGACATCCCCGGTGTCGAGCTGGCCGAGAGCTACGTCGACGTCTCGGTGAATCCGGACGACTTCGCCAATCAGAAAGTGATGATCGTCGGCAAGGGGAACTCGGCGTTCGAAACCGCGGACAACCTGATCGCGACCGCGGCGGTGATCCACGTGTGCAGCCCGGAGACGCTGAATCTCGCCTGGAAGACCCATTTCGTCGGCCATCTGCGGGCGGTCAACAACAACTTCCTCGACACCTATCAGCTCAAGTCGCAGAATGCGGTGCTCGACGCGACGATCGAGCGCATCCACCGCCGCGAGGACGGCAAGCTGGTCGCCGCGCTGCGCTACAGCCACGCCTGCGGCGAGACCGAGGAGATCGCCTATGACCGCATCATCCTGTGCACCGGCTTCCGCTTCGACAACACGATCTTCGCCGAGGGCAGCCGCCCCGCGATGACCCTCGGCGGCACCCTGCCGGCGATGACCAGCGCCTGGGAGTCGACCAATCTGCCCGGCGTCTACTTCGCCGGCACGCTGACCCAGGCGCTGGACTACAAGAAGGGGACCTCCGGCTTCATCCACGGCTTCCGCTACAACGTGCGGACGCTGGCCCTGCTCCTGGAGGAGAGGTACCACGGCAGTCCGCTGCCCTGCCGGCCGGTGGAGCCCACCGCCGAGGCGATGACGGCGGCGGCGCTGGCGCGGATCAACCGCTCGTCGGCGCTGTGGCAGCAGTTCGGCATCCTGCACGACCTGATCGTGCTGGCGGAGGACGGCGGTCCGGCGCGCTATTACGAGGAGCTGTCGCTCGGCCTGATCCAGGACACGGCGCTCGGCGCCGTCGCGCCCTACTTCACGGTGGCGCTGGAGTTCGGCAAGGTCACCGGCGACCCCTTCGCCATCGAGCGCGCTCCGGTGGTCGACCGGGCGCGGGAGAGCATCTTCCTGCATCCGGTGATCCGCCACTGGAACGGCCGGACGCTGCTCGCCGAGTACCACCTGCTGGAGGACCTGGACGGCGAGTGGACAAAACCGGAGGCCCATCTCGAGCCGCTGCGCGAGTTCTTCGCCGGCCAGCTCCGCGAGAGCGTTCCGGTGATGGCGCGGCTCTAGCCGGCGGAGCCCGGCGTCACGTCGACCACCTGGCCCGTCTGGACCCGCGGCGCGACGCCGTTCGCCGGGTCCAGCCGGGCCTCGATGAGGATCATCTGGGAGGCGGCGTCGATCTCGGGCGCGATGCGCTCGATGCGGCCGGGCAGGGCCAGGTTCTGGCTGCGGATGTGGACGGTCACCGCGCCGCCCGCGGCGAGGCTCCGCGCCTCCTCGGGCGGCACGGCGGCGCGCACCAGCAGGTCGCCGCCGCTGATCAGGCGGACGATGTGGGTGCCGGGACCGACCACGGCGCCGACGTCCACGAAGCGCTCGGCCACCCGGCCGGCGAAAGGCGCCCGGATGTCGCTCTGGCCGAGGGAGGTCTCGAGCTGTTTCACCCGCGCCCGCTGCTCGCCGACACGGGCCTGCGCCGCCTGCAGGCCCGACGCGGAGGTCTTCACCGCCAGCTCGGCCGAGGCGATGTCCTCTTTCGAAAAGAAGTCGGGGTTGTCCCGCCGGCGCTGCGCGCGCTGCTGCGCCTCGTTGGCCTCGGCGCCCGCCCGGCCGGCGTCGGCCTCGGCGGCGCGTAGGGTGGAGCGGGCCATCTCCAGGTCCTGCGCCACCAGCCGGGTGTCCAGCGAGGCGATGCGGTCGCCGCGCTGCACCTGATCGCCGATCTGCACGTGGACCGCGGCGAGCCGGCCCTGGGAGTCGGAGGTGACGTCCAGCGAGGAGCGGGCGACGATGACGCCGAGCCACCCCTCGGGGCGCGCCGGCCCACCAGCACCAGGCGCTGCGGCGGCCGGGGTCGCCGCAGCGTGTGGAGCCGGGCTCGACGCCGGCGGCGGAGGGGTTTCCCGCCTCCCGCATCCTGTGAGACATCCCGCCAGACCTGCCGCCAAGCCTGCCACCAAGAAGATCGCGCCGTGTGCTCGCCGAAAAGTCATGGCGGAATCTTAGCGCGATTGGGGTCGGCGGCCACCCGCCCCGCCGGTTTACCCATTCCCCGGTTACCCAACCCGGCCGCCCACCCGCCCAACCCGGGGCGTTGCCCCGGGCTGAGGAAGCCCGGGCCTTCGGCCCTTCCCCCGCCCGGAGGTTTGCGCTCTAATCGCCCGCGTGCCAAACGCTCTCCGCAAACCCGTCCTTTCTGTCCTTTCCGTCCTTTGGGTCCTTTGTGTCCTTTTGGTCCTTTTCCACCAGCCCGCCACCGCGCAAACCGCCCCCACCACCACCACCCTCCGCCTGCCCGGCCTCTCCCACCCGGTCACCGTGCTGCGCGACACCTGGGGGATTCCGCACATCTACGCCGAAACCCAGCCCGACCTGTTCTTCGCCCAGGGGTTCGTAGCAGCGCAGGACCGGCTGTTCCAGATGGAGGTGTGGCGGCGGACCGGCGAGGGGCGACTGGCGGAGATCCTCGGCAAGAGCGCCGTGGAGCGCGACCGCTTCGCGCGGCTGGTGCGCTACCGCGGCGACATGAAGGCGGAGTACGAGAGCTACGCGCCCGACGCGCAGGAGATCGTCGCGGCGTTCGTGCGCGGCGTCAACGCCTACATCGAGACGGTGCGCAAGGACCCGCCGCTCGAATTCCGCCTCGCCGGCTTCGCGCCGGAGCCGTGGACGCCGGAGGTCTGCCTCACCCGCCTGGCCGGCTGGGGGATGACCCGCAACGCCTCGCTGGAGGTGCTGCGTGCCAAGCTCGCCCACGAGATCGGCGCCCCGCTGGTCGACGAGCTGGTCGCGACCGATCCGCCGCGGAAGATCGAGATCCCGGCCGGGCTCGACCTCGCGGGGATCGACTTCACGGTCCTCGGCGGCGCCCTGGATGCCAGCGATCCGGTGACGTTCGAGCCGCACCAGGGGAGCAACAATTGGGTTGTTGACGGATCTCTCTCGGCGACCGGGAAGCCTCTTCTGGCCAACGATCCGCACCGCTCCATCCAACTGCCCAGCCTGCGCTGGATGGTCCACCTGGTCGGACCGGGTTGGAACGTCATCGGCGCCGGCGAGCCGGCCCTCCCCGGCGTCGCCGCCGGCCACAACGACCGCATCGGCTTCGGCTTCACCATCGTCGGCATCGACCAGCAGGACCTCTACGTGGAGGAGACCAATCCGGTCAACCCGAACGAGGTGCGCTGGAACGGCCGCTGGGTGCCGATGCGGATCGAGCGCGAGCGCATCGCGGTCAAGGGCGGCGCGCCGGTCGAGGCCGAGCTCAAATTCACCGTCCACGGCCCGGTGCTGCACGAGGATCCGGTCCGCCACCGCGCCTACGCCCTGCGCTGGGTGGGCAGCGAACCGGGCACGGCGGGCTATCTCGCCGGCCTCTCGCTCGACCGGGCGCGGAGCTGGCCGGAGTTCCTGCGCGCCACGGAGCGCTGGAAGGTGCCCTCGGAGAACATCCTCTACGCGGATATCGACGGCAACATCGGCTGGCAGGTCACCGGTCTGACTCCCGTTCGGCAGGGTGGGAAGAACAGTTGGGCCGGTCTGCTGCCGGTGCCCGGCGACGGCCGCTTCGAGTGGCAGGGCTTCCTGCCGCCGGCCGAGCTGCCGCGCTCCTACAATCCGCCCTCGCATTCGATCGCCACGGCGAACCACAACATCCTGCCGCCGGGATACAGCCATGAGCTGGGCTACGAGTGGGCCACGCCGTTCCGCATCCAGCGCATCGGCGAAATGCTCGCCTCGCTGGTGACGCCGGACCACAAGCTCACCGTCGAAGACTTCGAGCGGATGCAGACCGACACCGTGTCGCTCCCGGCCCGCCGGCTGATCCGCCTGCTGGCCGCCGCCCACGGAGCGAGCCCGGAGCAGCGCCCCTGGGTCGAGCGCCTCACCGGTTGGGACGGCTCGATCGGCCGCGACTCCTCCCCCGCGGCGCTCTATGAGTACTGGCTGCGCAAGCTGCCGGCAGCGATCTTCAAGCCGAAGATGGCGGACGCCACGTGGAAGCTCGCGGCCAGCCAGATCGGCCCGGAGAAGGTGCTGGAGGTGCTGGAGACGGCGAGCCCGCGCTGGTTCGGAGCCGGCGAGGCGGGAACGGCCGCCCGGGATGCGGCCCTGCTCACCGCGCTCGACGCCGCGGTGGCGGCGGCGCGCAAGGAGCTGGGCGACGATCCGGCGGCGTGGCGCTGGGGGAGCCTTCACAAAACCCTGTTCCATCATCCACTGGCGATCGACGACGAGAAGAAGGCCCTCCTCGACCTCCCCTCGCCCGAGCGCGGCGGCGACGGCGACACGGTGATGGCGGCGAGCGGAGGGGGCTGGGTGGCCAACCACGGCGCCTCCTTCCGCGAGATCCTCGATGTCGGCGACTGGGACCGCTCGGTGGCGATCAACGTGCCTGGCGAGTCGGGCCGGCCGGGGACCCCGCACTACGGCGATCTGCTGCCGCTGTGGGCCGACGGGCGCTACTTCCCGTTCCTGTACAGTCGCGAGGCGGTCGAGAAGGCGGCGACGGAGCGACTGGTGCTGGAACCGTCGGGCTCAAAGTAGGGGAGGGGCTTGCCCCCTCCCGGGCGGGAGGGCGGAAGAGCCGAGTCACGAAAACCGGCGCCTTCCCGCCACCCGCCCCCTCCCCGACCCTCCCCCGCGCGTGCCACCGCCCCCCGCCCCGAGCGGGAGAGGGCGCCCCCGCCCAAAACAACAAACAACAGCCTCCGGCGCCTCTGCTGTTTTTGGGGCTGGGCGGAGGCGCCCCTCTCCCGTTCGGGATGGGGGCGTGGGGGACGCACGGGAGAGGGGTCGGGGGAGAGGGCCCGGGCGGCGGAAAGTCCCCGCCAGCCGGCCCACCCGAGTAGAAAGCAGAGAATCTCCCCGGTTTTGCAGAGAAACCCGCGCGCGTTGCAGAGACACCAGAGAATTATGTCGAGACACCGGGGCAATTCTCTGCATTTGACTCCGGTTCCGTCACATGCCAAGAGATAAAAGCAGAGAATCTCTGGAGATAAGCAGAGACCATCTCTGGTTTTGCAGAAAAACCGCGCTGTAATGTCGAGAAACCCGGCTCGAATGCAGAGAATTGCGCGGCCGGAGAGATGAATTGCCGCGCGGAGCAGACCGATTGCAGTGAGAACGCGGAGAATTGCGGGAATGTCTCGACATCGCTCTCCTCCGCCCTCCCGGGAGGGGGCAAGCCCCTCCCCTACTTTGGGTTTACGAGGCGCTCCAGATCCCGCCAGAACCCGGGATAGGACTTGCCGACGACGTCCGGGGCGGTGACGAGGATCCCGGGGCGGCGCAGACCGACGAGGGCCAGGCTCATGGCGATGCGGTGGTCGCCGCGCGGATCGATACGCACGGCGCCGGCCGGCGGCTCTGCGTCCGCCCAGACGCCCGGGATGCGCAGCCAGTCCGGCCCCTCCTCGACCGTGGCGCCGGCTTTGCGCAGCTCGGTCGCCATGGCGTCCAGCCGGTCGCTCTCCTTGATCCGCAGGTGGGCGACGTTGAAGATGTGGGTCGTGCCGCGGGCGAACGGGGCCAGGGCGGCGAGGGTCGGCACCTGGTCGGGCATGGAGGACAGGTCGGCTTCAATCCCTCGCAGGCTGTTCCCCTGGATGGTCACCTCGTTGCCGTTCCAGGAGATCCCGGCGCCCATCTGTTCCAGGAGGGTGAAGAAACCGCGGTCCCCCTGGCGCGAGTCGCGGACGAGCCCGTCGAGGACGACGGTGCCGCCGGTCAGCGCCGCCGCGGCGGCCGGATAGGCGGCGGCCGACCAGTCCCCCTCGACCGCGACCCGCCCGGTGCCGCCGGCATCGAGAACCGACGGCCGGACCCGGTAGATCCGCTCGCCATCCTCTTCGATCTGCCCCCCGAAGGCGGCCACCACGCCGAGGGTGACGTCGACGTAGGGACGGGAGGTGAGCTTCTCCACTTGGACGGTGACCGGCCCCGGAGCGCGGAGCGCGGCCATCAGGAGGGCGGACAGGTACTGGCTCGACTCGCCGGCGTCGAGGACCGTGGTGCCGGCTCCCAGGCTGCCGCCGTGGAGGCGGAGCGGCACGTAGCCTTCGGCGCCCAGATAGTCGATCCGCGCGCCGAGCCGGCGCAGGGCGTCGACCAGTGGGCGCACCGGCCTTTCGCGCAGACGGGCGACGCCGTCCAGCCGCCAGGTGCCGGGGACCACCGTCAGCGTGGCGACCAGGAAGCGGAGCATGGTGCCCGCGTTGCCGCACAGGATCTCCGTCTCCTCGCCGGCTCCTCCGGAAGGACCCACCGGCTCCAGCCGCACGGACTCCCCCTCCTCGGTCACCCGGAAGCCGAGGCGGCCGAGCGCCTCCAGGAAGAGGCGGGTGTCCTCGGCCACCAGCGGATGCTCCACCACCAGCGGAGCCCGCGCCAGCACGGCGAGGTTGAAGTAGCGGTGGGTCAGGCTCTTCGACGACGGAACTCGGAGGCGCCCGTGGGCGCGTCCGCCGGAGGGGACCGCAATTTCAGAGGGTGTCCGAGACGTCGAAGGCGAGTCCGTCATAGCCGAGCTCCATTCCAGGCGCCAGCGGCACGGCCGGCGCGGCATGATCGACGTCGTGGGAGAGGTGGGTGAAGATGGTGCGCGCCGCCCCGATCCGGGCCGCCGCCGCCATCGCCTCGTCCAGCGAGAAGTGCGTCGGATGCGGACGGTAGCGTAGCGCGTCCAGGATCAGGATCTCCACTCCCGCGAGCATCTGGAAGCTCGATTCGGGAATCGCGCTGCAATCGGTCACATAGGCGAAGCTGCCGATGCGGAAGCCGAAGACCTCCAGGCTGCCGTGCAGGACCGGCACCGGGATCACCGTTGCGCCGAGCACCTCGAACGGCTCGCGCACCGGCAGCAGCTCGATCTGCGGCTTGCCGCCCCCCTCCTGGCCAGCCTCGAAGACATAGCTGAACGTGCGCCGGATCGCCTCCAGCGTCGCCGCCGAGCCGTAGCAGGGGATCGACGCCTCCTGCCGGAAGTTGAAGATGCGGATGTCGTCGAGGCCGAAGATGTGGTCGGCGTGGGAGTGGGTGAAGAGCACCGCGTCGAGCCGCGGCAGCCCGAAGCGCAGCGCCTGCGCCCGCAGGTCGGTGGGGGTGTCGACCAGGGCGATCCCCCCGGCGAGCTCCAGCTTGAGCCCGGTCCGCCAGCGCTTGTTGCGCGGATCGGCGGAGTGGCACACGGCGCACGGGCAACCGATGACCGGCACGCCGGTCGAGGTGCCGCTGCCCAGCATGGTGACGCGGAAAGCCATCGCGGCGGGAATCTTAACGGCAATCGGTCCCGTCAGATCAGGCGGAGAGAGTGCGCAGCAGGTGGAGCACCTGCACCTCCAGCGTGCGCAGCCCGCCGGAGGCGTCCTCGGCCTCGGACTCCGCCACCGTGCCGCTCAGGGTGTCGATCAGCTTCCCGGTCACAAAGGTGTCGATCACCAGAGGGTGAATGTAATATTTACGACAGATCGCCGGCCGGTTGCCGAGGCCGGCGGAGACCTGCTTGACCATCTGCACGACGGCGCGGTCGGCCTCCTGCTCGGAGTCGCAGGCGCCGATCTCCAGCAGGGCGGAGAGGGCGAGCACGGTGCCGCCCCAGGTGCGGAAGTCCTTGGCGGTGAAATCCTGTCCCGAGGTTTCCCGCAGGTAGCCGTTGACGTCCTCGGAGGTGATGGACTGGCGGCCGCCGTCGTCATCCAGATATTGGAACAGGGTCTGGCCCGGCAGGTCGCGGCACTGCTGGACCACGCGGGCGAGCCGGCGGTCGTGCATCTCCACCTCGTGGTCTTTGCCGCTCTTGCCGCGGAACTCGAAGCGCAGGCGGGAGCCCTGAATGTCGACGTGGCGGTTGCGCAGGGTGGTGAGGCCGAAGGAGTTGTTCTGCTTGGCATACTCCCGGTTGCCGACCCGGATGAGAGTGGTCTCCAGGAGCTGGACGACGGCGGCGAGCACCTTCTCCCGCGGCAGGCCGCGGCGCGAGAGGTCCTCGCCGGCGCGGGCGCGGATCTGCGGCAGGGCTTCACCGAAGGCGATCATCTTGCCGAACTTGGTTTCGTCGCGGACGGTCCGCCAATCGGCATGGTAGCGGTACTGTTTGCGTCCGCGGGCGTCCCGGCCGGTCGCCTGCAGGTGTCCGTTGGCCTGGGTGCAGATCCAGACGTCCGTCCAGGCGGGCGGGATGGCCAGCTTGGCGATGCGCTCAAGGATTTTGGCCTCGCGCACCGGCCGCCCCTGCGGATCGCTGTAGCCGAATCCCTTGCCGCGCTTCCTGCGGCGGATGCCCGGACTGTCGTCCGAGACGTAGCGCAGGCCGGCGGCCTTGGCGCTCTCCAGTGGATCGATGAATACGGCAACTGTCAGGCCGGAGCCGTTGCCTGTTGACTGGTTATCGGTTGACTGGGTGTCTGGTTGCATGGTCACCTTCGCGCCGCCAGGGCCGCTCTGCATCGCCCGTGCCTGGCTGCCGGCTGGCTGTCGGAGGCTGGCATGCTCCCTGCTACAGACGAGAGGCTGGTTTACGGATTGAAGCAATGCAGCATCAGGGGACAGACCGCACGGGGGACAGTCCCCGGGCGGGGGCCGGAGAACGAACCATGGATGTGGCACAGAGGGATGTAGCGACAGAACCCGAGAGAGCGGCGGATCTGAATGAGCTGCTCCAGCCTGGAGTGTTGGTCGTGGAGGGTGGCGGATTGCTGTTCGCCGACCGGCGCGCCCTGGATCTCCTGGGCTGCGCGGACCGGGCCGCGCTGGAGGAGCTCTGGCGCACGCTCGGCGGCAGGATCGAGGACTTGGTCGTACCGGGCCGGCGGCTCGTCTTCGACCGGCACGGTGCTGGAGACGGCGGCAGCGGTGGCAGTGCCCTGCTGGTGCGCGACGCGGCGGTCGCCGAATCGATCGGCGCGGATCTGCGCCATGCGACGCTGTTGCGCTCGCTCGCGCAGATCACCCCGGCGGTGGCGCACGACCTGCGGGCGCCGATCAACGCCATGGTCTTCAACATCGAGGTGCTCAAGGAGACCATCGCGGCGGGCAAGGGCGCCGAGCCGGCGGGCCGCGAGCGCCAGCTCCGCTACGTCAACGTATTGCGCGAGGAGCTGCACCGCCTGCACCAGGGGCTGGAGTCGTACATCGCGCAGGTCTCGCCGCGCGGCGATCGCGACGAGACCTTCGACCTGCGGGAGCCGGTCGGCGAGCTCGCGGGGCTTCTCGTCGGGCCGGCGCGCAAGCAGCAGGCGCGCGTCGCGTCGCACCTGCCGGAGAGCCCGGTCCGGGTAACGGGGAACCGCCATCAGATCCGCCAGGCGCTCCTCCACGTCGCCGTGGCGGCCCTGGGCAGCGTGGGGCGGGACGGGGCCCTGGAGATCCGCCTGGAGCAGCAGGGCGGCAAGGCGCGGCTGACGTTCGAAGGCAGCGGCCCGGCCCCCGTTCAGACAGCACCGGCAGCTCAGACGGCGGGAGACGCACAATTCGGAATCTCCCCTTCACCATGCGGCACCCAGGCGCAGCTCTGGGTGGCGCGTTCCATTCTCACCGGCCTGGGTGGCGAGGTCCGGTCCCAGGAGCCTTCCGGAGACCGGCCGGCATATGAGGTAGAATTGCCATCCACCCAGGATGCCGGATCTCAGGAGAAGGAGTAGAGGATGCCCCACGCCCTGGCGGTCGATGACGATCCCAATTTTCTCTCGGCGCTTGCCGAGTTAATTGAAGGACAGGGATTCACCACCAATACCGCTTGCACGTTACGCGACGCCCGGACCCAGGTCAGTCACCGGAAGCCCGACGTCGCCCTGGTCGACCTCTATCTGCCCGACGGCAGCGGCATCGATCTGTTGAAAGACCTCGAGCTGGGGAACTCCACCGAGGTCGTCCTGATGACCGGCCACGCCGATGTGGAGAGCGCGGTGCAGGCGCTTCGCCTCGGGGCCAGCGACTATCTGACCAAGCCGCTCGACATCGGGCGCCTGAAGAGCATCCTGGCCAATGTGGCGAGCGTGCCGCACACGAGCACGGCGCAGGTGGCGGTCGAGGAGTCGCACGAATCCGACCGCCTCGGCCTGCTGCTCGGCGCCTCGGCGCCGATGCAGGCGCTCTACGAGATGCTCACCCGGGTGGCGCCGACGGACGCCTCGGTCTTCCTCATCGGCGAGAGCGGCACCGGCAAGGACCTGGCGGCGCAGACCCTCCACCTCCTGAGCCGGCGCTCCAAGGCGCCCTTCCTGCCGCTCAACTGCGGCGCCATCTCGCCGACGCTCATCGAGAGCGAGCTGTTCGGCCACGAGCGCGGCAGCTTCACCGGCGCCTCCCACCGGCACAAGGGCTACTTCGAGCGCTCCCACACCGGCACGCTGTTCCTCGACGAAATCACCGAGATGCCCATCGAGCTCCAGGTGAAGCTGTTGCGGGTTCTGGAGACCGGCACCGTGGCGCGCATCGGCGGCGACCACCCCGTGGAGGTCGACGTGCGGGTAGTGGCGGCCACCAACCGCGATCCGCAGAAGGCGGTGAGCGAAGGCAAACTGCGCGAGGACCTCCTCTACCGCTTGCAGGTTTTTCCCATCTACATGCCGCCGCTGCGCGACCGCACCGACGACGTGATCCTGCTCGCCGACTACTTCCTGGGCCAGCTCAACGAACGCCAGGGCACGGCGAAGAAGTTCACCGAGGACTCGCTGGAGCGGCTGCGCACCCACTCCTGGCCGGGCAACGTCCGCGAGCTCAAGAACGTCGTGCACCGCGCTTTCATCATGGCGGACCAGGAGATCAGCCCGCGCTGCCTGCCGCGCGAGGTCGGCGGCGACTCCGGAATCCTCCGCAGCCTCCACTTCCAGGTGGGAACCTCCATTGAAGAGGTCGAGCGGCGGCTCATCATGGCGACCCTGGACGCGTACGGAGCGAACAAGCGGAAGACCGCGGACGTGCTGGGGGTCAGCCTGAAAACGCTCTACAACCGGCTGAACAGCTACCGCGAGGTGTAAAAAATATCCCCCTCTTGAGGAGTCGCCCGGGAGGTTGTATACTCCCCTCCCGTCCGACGCCTTGTCTGCGAGCCTGTACAAGGGACCGTGGCACAGATTCTGCTTTCTTGGATATCTTGGACAGTGGGTCTCAGCCACGGGACCTGGGGCAACTGAAACTACAGACGGCTCACAGCAAGGAGGAGGATACAATGACTCACAAGTTGAACCGGTTCCCGGTGATCGCGCTGGCGGTGGCCGTAGCGGTCATGATGGGCTTGGCAGGATGCAGGTCGACGGTATCGCCCGGGCGGCAGGTGGATGACGCGGCGATCACCGCCAAGGTGAAGACGAAGTTGGCGGCTGATGGAGACATCAACCCCTTCAACATCGACGTCGACACCAACGAAGGCGTTGTGACGCTCCAGGGGCGAGTGAAGAAAGAGGAGGCCCGTACGAAAGCCGAGCAGTTGGCGAGAGATACGAGCGGAGTGAAGCGAGTCATCAACCTGGTCAAGGTGGGCGATCATAGTTGACGATCGCCCTGTCGTCTCTTCATCTAGTTCTATTTAACAAGGGAGAAACACGAAAATGAAGAAGCTGTTCGTGCACCTGTCGATGCTGGCTCTGCTGGCGGCGCTGTTGGTTCCGATGGTCGGCTGCAACAAGGACAAGGAGACCGAGGTCGAAGAGACTCCGGCCACCTCCGCCACCGCTGAGCCGGCGACCACCACGCCTGCTCCGGCGATGTCTTCGGACATGGGCGGCTCCATGGGCTCGGACATGGGCGCTGGCACCACCACGCCCATGGGCACCGAGATGACCCCGCCCGCCAAGAAGTAACCCACCCACCGCTGCACACTACGGAGAGGGCGTCCCCCTTTGCGGACGCCCTTTTCTTTTTTATTCTGCTCTCAATTTAATCTGCTCTCAAGATGCGGGGCTGAAGATTTCGCGCAGGAAAGCCCCTGCAGCGGCGCGGAATTCGTTCGTCCATTCGTGTCCGCCGGTGAAGACCAGGGGGCGGACGTCGATGTTCCTGCGCCGCAGAAACTCGACGTCGTGCTCCATCTTGGCCGCGTCGTACCACTCTTCGCTGCTGCCCCTTCCCAGCAGAACCGGCGGGAACGCCGGGAGGTCGCGCGCTTCGAGCTCCGGCGGCACGTCGCCGCCCAGGACCACGACGCCGTGGCAGGCGTGGCCGCTGCCGGCGGCGGCACGGTAGGCCATCGCCGCTCCCTGCGAGAAACCGAGGAACGCCAGCCTCCCGGACATCTGCCCAGACGGGGGAACAGTGCGCTGCAGCTCGGCGACGACGCTCGCCGCGTAGCGGACGTTGTCGGCGATCGCCAGCTCGCGGTCCTGCCGCGTCATCCAGCTCGCGATGACGTCCCCCGCCCGGTTGTAGAAAGGATGCAGGCCCTGCACGGCGCAGAGCACCCATTGCGCGGCCCCGGGGATCTTGCGCAGCTCTTCCATGCTCTTGTCGGCGGTCTCCCCGTAGCCGTGGAAACCGACGAGGAGCGGACATCCTGTGGGGTCGGCGGGCGCTTCGACCAGATAGCGCCCATGGACGAGGGTCGCAATGTGTCGCTCCTCACGCCGCTCTCCACTCATGCCCGCCGCCTCTCCGCCTTGCGCAACGGCGCGGTCAGCTCGCGCATCCGCTCCTCCAGCAGGTCGGGGAGCGCCGGATCGTCGCCATGCTCCTCCATGAGGCGCACGAGAGCGCTCCCCACGACCACGCCGTCCGCCACCTCCCCCACCGCCGCCACCTGAGCGGGCGACGAGATGCCGAAGCCGACGGCGAGCGGCAGCTTGACCCGCTTGCGCAGCTTCTTGATGTCCTTCACCAGCTCGCTCGGCAGCGCCGCGCGCTCGCCGGTGACGCCGGTGCGCGACACGTAGTAGACGAAGCCGCTGGACGCCGCGCCTACCCGGTCGATGCGCTCCTTGGTGCTGGTCGGCGCCAGGAGATAGATGGAGTCGACCCCGTGCTCACGGAGCGCCGGGACGAGCTCCTTCTCCCCCTCCTCGGGCGGCAGGTCGACGCACAGCACGCCGTCCACTCCGGAGGCGGCGGCCTGCTCGGCGAAGCGGTCGATGCCGCGGGCATGGATCGGGTTGAAGTAGGTGAACAGGACGATGGGGACCCCCAGCCGGTCGCGATGGCGGGCGACCAGCTCGAAGATGCTCGACAGCTTGGCGCCGGCCTTGAGCGCACGCACGGCGGCGCGCTGGTTGATCGGGCCGTCGGCGATCGGATCGGAAAACGGCACGCCGAGCTCGATGATGTCGGCGCCGCCGGCGGCGAGAGCCGCGATGGCGGACGCGGTCACATCCAGACTCGGATCGCCGGCCATGATGAAGGGGATGAAAGCGGCCCGCCCCTCGCGGGCGCACTGGGCGAAGACGTCGTCGATGGCGGTCACCGGGCTCCTCCTGCCTCTGCGGCCTTGTGGGCGCGGTCGTACTCGATCACCGACTCGACGTCCTTGTCGCCGCGGCCGGACAGGTTGACGAGGATGATGCGGCGCTGCGACAGGCGCGGCGCGTGCTTGGTCACCTCGGCGATGGCATGGGCGCTTTCGAGCGCCGGCAGGATCCCCTCGGTGCGGGCGAGGAGGTGGAAGCCGGCGATCGCCTCGGCGTCGGTCGCCGAGGTGTATTCGATCCGCCCTTCCTGGCGCAGGAAGGCGTGCTCGGGGCCGACGGCCGGGTAGTCGAGGCCGGCGGAGACCGAGTGGGTGTCGGCAACCTGCCCCTCGTCGTCCTGGAGGAGCAAAGTGCGCGTGCCGTGGAGGACGCCGAGGCGGCCGCCGGAGAAGCGGGCCGCGTGCTCCCCCAGCCCTTCGCCCCGGCCGCCGGCCTCGACGCCGATCAGGCGCACCCGGCGGTCGTCGAGAAAGGCGGAAAAGAGGCCGATGGCGTTGCTGCCGCCGCCGACACAGGCGACCGCGAGATCGGGCGCGTCGACACCGGTCTGCTTCTTGAGCTGCCCCTTGGCCTCCTCGCCGATGATGCGGTGGAAGTCGCGCACCATGCGCGGGTAGGGATCGGGGCCGAGCACCGAGCCGAGCACGTAGTGGGTGGTGCGCACGTTGGTCACCCAGTCGCGCAGCGCCTCGTTGATGGCGTCCTTGAGCGTCTTGCTGCCGGAGTCGACGGCCACCACCTCGGCGCCGAGCAGGCGCATGCGGTCGACGTTCAGGCGCTGCCGGCGCATGTCCTCGCTGCCCATGTAGACGGCGCAGGTGAGACCGAGAAAGGCGGCGGCGGTGGCGGTGGCGACGCCGTGCTGGCCGGCGCCGGTCTCGGCGATCACGCGCTCCTTGCCCATGCTGTGGGCGAGCAGGCACTGGCCGACGGCGTTGTTGATCTTGTGCGCGCCGGTGTGGAGGAGGTCTTCGCGCTTGAGGAAGATGCGCGCGCCGCCGAGCTCGTCGCTCAGGCGCTCGGCATAGAAGAGCGGCGTCGGGCGGCCGACGTAGTCGCGCAGGATGTCCGCCAGTTGCCGGCGGAAGGTGCGCTGCCGGCTGGTGCGGTCGTAGGCGCGGATGAGCTCGTCCAAGGGAGCCATCAGCGTCTCCGGGACAAAGCGTCCGCCGTAGGGGCCGAAATAGCCCTCCGGATCAGGACGCGGACTGGACTTGGGCATGCTGTACCTCCTGGAAGAGCTGCCGCAGCAGCTCAGGATCTTTGAATCCGGGGGCCGACTCCACCCGGGAGCAGACGTCGACCGCGAAAGGATGGCTGGCTGCGATGGCGTGCCGGACATTGCCCGGCCCGAGGCCGCCGGCCAGAAAGATGCGCCGGCCCGGCAGCCGCCGGACGGCCTGGGCGACCGATTCATAGCTCCACGCCGCGCCGGTCCCGCCGTAGAGGGTACCGTGCGGCGCGTCGAACAGCAGGCCCCAGGCGTCTTCATACGGAGCGAGCGCCGCATCGCCGGGGTCGCCGCCGCTGCGGAACACCTTGATCGCCCGCCCGGCGAACGGAGCCACGTCGTCCGGCCCTTCGTCGCCACTGAATTGCACCAGGTCGAGGCCGACGCGGCCGGCGACGTCCTCGATCTCCTGCCGCGAGCTGTTGACGAACACTCCGACCAGGGTCACCCGGCCGCGCACCGCCTCGGCGATCTCGCGCGCCCGCGCCACCGAGACGTACCGTGGGCTCGCGGCACAGAAGTTGAGACCGAGGAGATCGGCCCCGAGGTCGACCGCCATCTCGGCGTTCGCGGGGTCGGCGAAGCCGCAGATCTTCACTTTCACGGTCATAGACCGGCCATCTCGCGCAGCTTGGCGGCCGGATCGTCGGCGAGGAGCAGCGATTCGCCGATCAGGAAGGCGTCGAAGCCGCTGTCGTGCAGCAGCAGGACGTCGAGGCCGTCGCGGATGCCGCTCTCCGCCACCTTGAACGCCTCGCCGGGAATGCCGGGGAGCAGGGAGATCGACCGTTGCAGGTCGACGTCGAAGGTGCGGAGGCTGCGGTTGTTGATCCCCACCAGCTCCCAGGGCTCGCCTTGCAGCTTGGCGAGGTCCTCGGCGTCGTGGGTCTCGACCAGCGGCACGAGCCCGAGGCCGCGCGCCAGGCGGGCGTAGTGCGCCATCTCCTCCGCCTCCAGCATGGCGGCGATGAGCAGGAACGCTTCCGCACCGGCCTCCTTGGCCCAGACGAGCTGCACCGGATCGACGATGAAGTCCTTGGTGACCGCGGGCAGGCCCGACTCCTGGCTGCACGCGGCAAGCAGGCCGTAGTCGCCATGGAAGAAATCCGGCTCCACCACCACCGACAGGCAGGCGGCACCGTTGGCGGCGTATGAGCGGGCTTGCGCGAGAGGCTCGACCTTGCCGTGCAGGCTGCCGAGCCGGGGGGAGCCCATCTTGACCTCGGCGATCACCGCCGGAGCGCGGACGCGCTTCCTGGCCGCCAGGGCGGCGAGAAAGCGGTTGTCCGCCGGCGTGAGCGGCTTTCCCTCTTCCAGATCGCCCGCCCCGCCGCGCTCGCGGACGGCCGCCGCCACCACTTCGCGGCGGCGGTCGGTGATGCGGACCAGAATGTCCGGCATGTCATTGGCGGCGCTCATGCCGGTCTCCCTTCGAGGAACCCCTTCAGCTCGGCCAGCTTGCGGGCGGCGGCGCCGGAGGCGAGGGCCGCGGCGGCGGACCGATAACCGTCTTGCAGGGTCGGCGCCAGGCCGGAAACATAGATTGCGGCGCCGGCGTTGAGCGCGGTGATGTCGGCGAGCGGTCCGGTCTCGCCGTCGAGGATGCGGTGCATCAGGGCGGCGTTGTCCTCCGGGCTGCCGCCGACCAGGTCGTCGAGCTTCGCGCGCGGTACGCCGATCTCCTCCGGGTCGAGCATGTAGACCGTCACCTTACCGTCGCGCACCTCGCCGACGTGGGTGGGACCGGTGGTGGTGATCTCGTCGAGCCCGTCGGTGCCGTGCACCACCAACGCGTGCTCGGCGCCCAGCTCGTGGAGCACGTTGGCGATCAGCTCCACCATGCTGTCGGCGTAGACGCCCATCACCTGGCGGACGGCGCCGGCCGGATTGATCAGCGGGCCGAGGACGTTGAAGATGGTGCGCATGCCGAGCTCGCGGCGCACCGGCATGATGTTGCGCATGCCGGGGTGGAGGACGGGCGCGAAGAGGAAGGTGAGCCCCACCGTCTCCAGAGCGCGGGCCGCGGTCTCCGGATCGATCTCGATCTTGAGGCCGAGGGCGGCGAGCACGTCGGCGCTCCCCGAGCGGCTGGAGATGGAGCGGTTGCCGTGCTTGGCGACGCGCACCCCCGCCGCCGCGGCGACCAGGGCGGCGGCGGTCGAGATGTTGAAGGTGCCGCGGCCGTCGCCGCCGGTGCCGCAGGTGTCGACCACTCCGTGGCAGTTGTGGCGGATCGGGATGGCGTGCCGGCGCATCGAGGAGGCGGCGCCGGCGATCTCGTGCACCGCTTCCCCCTTCATGCGCAGGGCGACGAGGAGAGCCGCCTTCATCGGCTCGCTCACCTCGCCCTCGATCAGCTTGTCGAACAGCGCCTCGGCCTCCTCGCGGCTCAGGCTCTCACCCGCCGCGAGACGCCAGAGGGATTCGCGCGGCTCAAGCATGGGCCAGGGCCGCTTCCGGCTGCCGCGCGCCGCAGAGCGCGAGGAAGTTGCCGAGGAGATGAGGCCCGGCGCCGGTGAGCACCGACTCGGGGTGGAACTGCACGCCCCAGTACGGCAGGCTGCGGTGGCGCAGGCCCATGAGCGCGCCGTCGTCGCTCCAGGCGATCGGCTCGAGCTCGGCGGTCAGCGTCGACTCCTTCACCTCGAGGCTGTGGTAGCGAGTGGCCTCAAACGGATTGGGCAGATCGGCGAAGACGCCCGCGTCCTCGTGGCGGATCATCGACGTCTTGCCGTGCATCTGCTTGGGCGCGCGGTCGACCACGGCGCCGAAGGCGACGCCCATCGCCTGGTGGCCGAGGCAGACGCCGAGGATCGGGATGTCGGTGCGGCTGCGCAGGATGTCGATGCAGACGCCGGCGTCCTCCGGACGGCCGGGGCCGGGCGAGAGCACGATCCCCTGCGGCGCGCGGTCGAGGAGCGAGCGGACGGTCGCGGCGTCGTTCCTCACCACCTGGACCTCGGCGCCGGCGGCGCTCAGCACCTGCACCAGGTTCCAGGTAAACGAATCGTAGTTGTCGATCATCAGAATCATGGCAAATCCTCCCTCAGAATGAGACGTCCTCCAACACAAATCATGAGAAATCTTCCAGCTCCTGCGCGAGGGCGACGGCCTGCAACAGGCCCGCCGCCTTGTTCTCGGTCTCCTTCTCTTCCGACGCCGGATCGGAATCGGCGACGATACCGGCGCCGGCGGTGACCGAGGTCCTATCCCCTTCGACGACCAGGGTGCGGATGGTGATGCAGGTGTCCACGTCGCCCGAGTACGACAGATAGCCGACGGCGCCGGCATAGGGGCCGCGCGACTGCGGCTCCAGCTCGTCGATGATCTGCATGGCGCGGATCTTCGGCGCGCCCGAGACGGTGCCGGCCGGGAAGCAGGCGAGGAGCGCATCCAGGCCGTCCTTGCCCGGAGCGAGCTCGGCCTCGACGCTCGATACCATGTGCATGACGTGACTGTAGCGCTCGATCTCCATGAAGCTCGCCACCCGCACGCTGCCCGGCGAGGCGACCTGGCCGAGGTCGTTGCGTCCGAGGTCGACGAGCATCACGTGCTCGGCGCGCTCCTTGGGATCGGCGAGCAGGTCCTCGGCGAGGCGCTTGTCGCCCGCCGCGTCGACACCGCGCGGGCGGGTGCCGGCGATCGGCCGCGTCTCGATGCGCCGCCCCTCCTTGCGCACCAGCATCTCCGGCGAGGCGCCGGCGAGGGAGACCTCGGGCGATTCGAGAAGCAGCATGTAGGGGCTCGGGTTGACCATGCGGATGGCGCGATAGAGCGTCAGCGGCTCGATGCGCCGCGGTACCGTCCAGCGGCGGGCGAGCACGACCTGGAAGATGTCGCCGGCCGCGATGTATTCCTTCGCCTTGAGCACGGCGCTCCGGAAGGTCGCGCCGTCGAGGCTGGGCGGATCGGTCGCGAGCGGCGGCAGGGCGTAGCTGGGCATGGCGACGCCGCCGCTGCCGGTCTCGATGGTGAGCAGGCGCGACAGCCGGGCGAGCTGGCGTTCGGCGGCGGCGACGCCATGCTCCCCCTCGATCTCGTTGGCGATCGCGAGCACCCGCTGGCGGGCGTGGTCGAAGATGACGACCGCGTCATAGCGGGCGAGCATGGCGATGGGCAGACCGTAGCGGTCGGGCGGCCGATTCGGCAGGCGCTCGACCAGGCGGATCATGTCGTAGCCGAAGTAGCCGACGAGACCGCCGGTGAAGGGGATCGGCCCCGGATCGGCGGAGACCGCGGTGACCACCTCGTGCAGCGCCTGGAGCGGCGGGCCGGGCAGATCGGTCCGGCGGCCGTTGATCTCCATTTCGAGGCGGTCGGGGTAGAGGCGGTAGATCTCCTGTGGACCGGCGCCCAGGAGACTGAAGCGCGACACGTGCTCGCCGCCGCTGACGCTCTCCAGCAGAAAGCGGTAGGGCGAGATCTTCTGCAGCCGCCGGTAGACGCCGAGCGGCGTCAGGCTGTCGGCGAGGAACTCCCGGATGTGCGGAACCGCACGGCGTGGCCGTCGCGGATCGAAATCGGACATGTGGCGAACCCCCTACGTCGTGTCGCGTGCCTTCCTAGAGTGCTGCGGACGGTCAAAACCGTGTCGCCGCGAAAGCTCTGTCGCGATTTCCTCCAGCTCGATGCCGCTCGCCTGGAGGAGGACCAGCAAATGATAAAGGAGATCCGTGGCCTCGCCGGCCAGCGCCGTCCGGCGAGCATCGGTCTTCCCCCGGGCGTCCAGGGCGACCGCCGCGAGCGCGGTTTCGACCCCCTCCTCCCCCACCTTCTGGGCGATCCGGTCGACGCCTTGGGCGAGGAGCCGCGCTGTATAGCTCTCCGCCGGATCGGCATCCGCCCGCTCGCGGAGAAACTCAGCCAGCCAGCCCAGCTCCAGGTGGGCGGGGTTGGGCTCGAAGCAGGTGCGCGTGCCGCGATGGCAGGCCGGGCCGGCTGGCCGCGCCCGCACCAGCAGGGCATCGCTGTCGCAGTCCGCGGTCATCTCGACCATCTGCATGGTGTTCCCCGAGGTCTCGCCCTTGTGCCACAGCTCCTGCCGGGAGCGGCTCCAGAACCACACCTGCCCGGTGGCGAGCGTCCGCTCCACGGCTTCGCGATTGGCATAGGCCAGCAGGAGGACGGCACCGCTTCCGACGTCCTGAACGACGACCGGAATCAGGCCGCGCTCGTCGAAACGGAGGGTGGAGGGATCGATCATGCCGCTCTCCCGGAAAGGGGTTTGACCGGCCGGATCGGAAACCCCGCAGCCGCCAGGCTCTCTTTGACCGCGCCCACCGTATACATCCCCTGGTGGAAGATCGACGCCGCCAGCACCGCCGCGGCTCCGGCGGCGAGGCCGGCGGCGAGATGCTCAGGAGTACCGGCGCCGCCGGAGGCGATGACCGGCACGGCCACCAGGGAGGTCACGGCGGCGAGCAGGTCGAGATCGTAGCCGTCCTTCGTGCCGTCGCGGTCGATGCTGGTGAGGAGGATCTCCCCGGCGCCGCGCTCGACGCCTTCGCGGATCCAGGCCAGGGCGTCTTTCCCCGTCGCGCGGCGGCCACCGTTCGTCACCACCTCCCAACCGGGACCAGAACGGCGAGCGTCGACCGAGAGGACGACGCACTGGCTGCCGAAGCGCCGAGCCAGGCGATCGAGCAGCTCGGGCTCGACGACGGCGGCGGAGTTGACCCCGACCTTGTCGGCGCCGGCGAGAAGCAGGCGGCGGGCGTCCTCTTCACTGCGCACGCCGCCTCCCACGGTGAGCGGGATGAACACCTGCTCCGCCGTCCGCCGCACCCATTCGAGATCGGTGTCCCGCTTCTCGGGCGCGGCGGTGATGTCCAGGAAGACGATCTCGTCCGCGCCCTGCGCGGCATAGCGGAGGGCCGATTCCGCCGGATCGCCCTGGTCCTCCAGATTCTCGAAGCGCACGCCCTTGACCACCCGGCCATCCTTGACGTCGAGGCAGGGGATGACCCGGCGGGCAAGGTTGGTTTTTCCCGGACGAACCGCCTGGAGCGCCTCCGCAATGGTGAACGCTCCTTCGTAGAGCGCGCGGCCGACGATCGCGCCGGCGATCCCGGGCAGGCCGGCCGCGGTTTCCAGATCCGCCAGGCGATGGATGCCGCCGGAGAGGAGTCCGGGAAGACCGGAATCGCGGGCCACCCGGCGGGTCAGCTCGAAGTTGGGACCGGTCATCATGCCGTCGCGCTCCACGTCGGTGACCAGGACCGCCGGGCAGGGAAGGCCGCGGAGCAGCGCGCACAGCTCGGCGAGGGTCCGCCGCGAGCCTTCCCGCCAGCCGGCGATGCGCACCTCCCCAGCCTCGACGTCGAGGGCCGGCACCAACTTGCCGGGATGCGCCAGGGCGAACTCGCGGAAACGTTCCGGCTGGCGGGCGACCAGGGAGCCGATCACCGCGCGCTCGCAGCCGGCCTCCAGAGCCCAGGCCACGGACGCCTCGTTGCGCAGGCCGCCGCCGAGCTGTACCGGCAGGAGCGCCGCCATCTTTTCGATCAGCCCGCACTGCGCCGGCTCGCCGAAGGCGGCGTCCAGATCGACGACATGCACCCGCCGGACCCCTGCATCCCGGTACGCGGCGACCAGGGCGAGCGGATCGTCGGCGTAGACGGTTTCGCGCGCCGCATCCCCCTGGCGGAGACGGACCGCTCGGCCGTGGCGCAGGTCAATGGCCGGAAGGAGATCCATCAGACATCTCCAGCCATCTTCAGAAAATTGGCGAGGAGCCGCAGGCCGGCGTCGCCGCTCCGCTCGGGGTGGAACTGGGTGCCCATCACCCGGCCTTGACCGGCGACGGCGGGAAAGACACGGCCATGGGTGCAGCGGGCGAGGCACAGCTCGTCCGGCAGTCCCTCGGGTGCGAAGCTATGGACGAAATAGACGTATTCGCCCAGGACATTCGACTCGCCCATTCCAGCCACCAAAGGATGATCCGCCAAACCGTGCAGCCGGTTCCAGCCGATGTGCGGCACCGGCACGGTCGCCGGCAGCCGGGTCACCCGCCCCGGCAGCAGCCCGAGGCCGTCGATCTCGCGGAACTCCTCGCCGGCGTCGAACAGGATCTGGAAGCCGACGCAGATGCCGAGCAGGAAGGCGCCGCTGTCGAGCGCCGACCGCAGCGCCGCTTCCAGCGGACCGCGCAGCGCCTCGCGCGGCGGTGCGAAGGCGCCGACGCCGGGGAGGAGCAGGCAGCGCGCCGCCGCCACCCGCGCCGGATCGCAGGTGATCTCCGCCCGCGCACCGGTGTGCTCCACGGCGCGAACCAGGTTGCCCAGGTTGCCGACGCCGGCGTCGATCACCACGGCGTGGCTCATGCGGAGAGGGTTCCTTTGGTGCTCGGAACGTCACCGGTGCCACGCAAAGCCACCGCCTGGCGTAACGCCAGAGCGACCGCCTTGAACGCCGCCTCGGCCGCATGGTGCCCGTTGCGCGCCGCGAGCACATCTAAATGAAGAGTCAGCCGGCCGCGGTCGGCCACCGCCTGGAAGAAGTCGGCCACCAGGGTGAGCGGAAAGTCGGCCGTCACCCACGAGGCGGCGACGTCGCGCGGCGCCGTATACGCAAAGCTGCCCCGCCCCGAGAGATCGACCACCGCCCGCGCCAGCGCCTCGTCGAGAGGAGCATAAGCATGGGCAAAGCGCACAATGCCTCGGCGCTCCCCCAAAGCCGACGCGAGAGCCTCACCAAAGGCGATCCCCACGTCCTCTACCGTGTGGTGCAGATCGACGTGCGTGTCGCCCACCGCCTCGACCTCGAACCCGAGTCCCCCATGCGTCGCCAGGGCGTTCAGCATGTGGGCAAAGAACCCATTGGGCACCTCGATCCGCCGCGGACCCCCGTCCAGCGACACCGCCAACCGGATCCGCGTCTCGCCCGTCGCCCGCTCCACCATCCCAATCCGCTGCCGCTGCCCATGCGGTTCCTGTCCTTGATGTCCTTGCAGTCCTTTAGGTCCTTTGTCCTTTTCCTTCGCCTCCCAAGCCCGAGCCGGCACCCCCTGCCGGATCTCCGCCAGCGCCAGATGCGTGTCCCGCAGCGCCGCGCCGCTCCCCACCGACACCCGCAGGCAGCCGGCCAGGCCGGCATAACCACCCACGTCCCGCACCAAAATACCGCGCGCGGCGAGCCCGTCGCGCACTTCCACCGCCCGTTCCACCGGCGTGCAGCGGACCAGCAGGAAGTTCGCCTCGGACGGAAAGACCTCGAAGCCCTCCTCGATCAGCATGCGCGCCCACAGCGCCCGGCGGGCGACGATCAGCCGCACCCGCCGCTCCTCCTCCTCGCGGGCGGCCAGCACGGCACGGCCGGCGGCGATCGTCGCGTGGCCGAGGTTGTAGGGCAGCTTCACCTTGATCAGCTCGGTCACCAGGCGCGGATCGGCGAGCAGGTAGCCGAGGCGGAGGCCGGCCAGCGACCAGGCCTTGGAGAAGGTGCGGAAGAGGATGAGGTTCGGATACTCGGCGAGCAGCGGCCGGTAGTCCCAGCGGCAGAACTCGCCGTAGGCGTTGTCGAGCAGCAGCGGCGCCTCCAGGCGCTCCAGGTAGTAGGCGATGCGGTCCGGCGGCAGCGCGGCGCCGGTCGGATTGTTCGGCGTGCAGAGGAGGAGCGGGCGGCGCGGGTTGCGCTCGATCTCGGCCTCGATCTCGTCGGCCGGCAGCGCGAGGTCCGAACGCGAGGGGATGAACCGGGGGATGCCGCACGCCTTGAGCACGAAAGACGGGTAGAGCCCGAAGCTCGGCTCGGCGCCCAGCACCTCGCCGCCCGCCGGAACCAGCGCGGTCAGGGCGACCGAGAGCAGCTCGTTCGAGCCGTTGCCCACCAGCACGCCCTCCCACGGATGGCCGTGCAGCGCCGCCAGGTCGTGGCGCAGGGCGTCGCCATGGAAGTCCGGATAGCGGGCCCAATCGGTCGCCACCAGGCTCTCCGCGACCTCGCGCTTCAGGCGATGCGGCAGATCCCAAGGCACCTCGTTCTGGTCCAGCTTGTGCCGGCAGGGCCGCAGGTCGAGGTGATAGGCGGAGAGCCGGCGCAGCTCCGGGCGGACATAACTCGCAGGGTCGGCGGGCGTGCGCTGGATCATCCCAGTCTCCTCCGCGCCGCGGCGGCGTGGGCCGGCAACCCCTCGGCGTCGGCGAGCACGGCGGCGGCGGCGGCCCGGTGCGCGGCGGCGGCGCGGCTGAAACGCAGGCGGTGGCTGCGGCGGAGGAAGTCCTCGACGCCGAGCGACGAGGCAAAGCGGGCGCTGCCGCAGGTGGGGAGCACGTGGCTCGGACCGGCGATGTAGTCGCCGAAGACCTCCGGCGTCGAGCCGCCGAGGAACACTGCGCCGGCGTTGGCGATCCGCTCCGCCAGCGCCTCGGCCGCGGGGCCGACGAGCTGCAGATGCTCCGGCGCAATGCGGTCGGCGAGCGCGGCGGCCTCCTCCATCGAATCGACGAGCAGCACGGCACCGAAATTCTTGAGCGACGCCCGGGCGGTCTCGGCGGTGGCGAGGCGGCCGAGCTGCTCCTCGACCTCCTTCACCACCTTCTTCGCCAGCTTCTTGCCCGTCGTGATCAGCACCGCCGCGGCGCGCGGATCGTGCTCCGCCTGGGCCAGCAGGTCGGATGCGAGGTCTCCGGGGTCCGCCGTGTCGTCCGCGATGATCAGCACCTCGCTCGGGCCGGCGATGCCGTCGATCGCCACATCTCCGGCGACGAGCTTCTTGGCCGCGGTCACCCAGGCGTTGCCGGGGCCGACGATCTTGTCCACCCGGCCGATCGTCTCGGTGCCGTAGGCGAAGGCGGCCACGGCGTGCGCGCCGCCCATCCCCCAGATTTCGTTGATCTCCAGCCGTTGCAGCGTGTAGCGCAGCGCCGCGTTGGAGTGGTAGGAGCCGGGCGGTGTCGCGACCGCGATCTCGCGCACGCCGGCCACCCGCGCCGGAACGACCGTCATCACCACCGTCGAGGGGTACGCTGCCCGGCCGCCCGGCACGTAGATGCCCACCCGGCGGAGCGGCGTCACCAGCTCCTCCAGCTCGACGCCTTCCTCCTCCAGCTTGTAGCCGGTGCGTGCCTGCGGCGCATGGAAGCGCTCGACCGCGGCGATCGCCCGTTCCAGCGCTTCTGCAAAGCCGGCCGGCAGCTCGTTGGGGTCGGTTGCGGCGCCGTCCGTCCCCAGGGCGAGCCCGGCCGCCGTCTTCACCACCGCTCCATCGAGCTTGGCGGCATATTCGACCAGCGCGCGGTCGCCCTTCTTGCGGACGTCGTTGACGATGTCCTCGGCCCGCCGCAGGGTCTTCCGGTCCAGGACGGCCTCGCCGCGGCGGATCAGGCGCTCGACGGCGCGGCGGCCCGGCCGTGAACCGGCATCCAGAACGTCGAGGGTCATGACACCACCTCCGCCGCTTCCAGGCGGCTGATCCAGTCGTTGAGCAGGGCGCGGTGGCGCTGGTAGGAGGCGCGGTTGACCACCAGGCAGGCGGCGACCTCGGCCACCGTCTCGATCTCAACCAGGTTATTCTCGGCCAGCGTGCGGCCGGTCTGCACGATGTCGAGCGCCAGCTCGGCGAGCGAGAGGAGCGGCGCCAGCTCGATCGAGCCGGAGAGCTTGACGATCTCCGCCCCCCACGGCCGCTCGGCCACGAGGCGCCGCGCGGTGCCGGGATACTTGGTCGCCAGCCGCACCTGGCCTCCCGGCGGCGGCAGGCCGTGATCGGCGCGGCCGATGAGCGACAGCCGCGACCGCCCGGCTTTGAGGCGCACCGGCACCAGCAGGTCGCCGTCCACTTCGCCGAGCACGTCGCTCCCCACCACACCGCAGTCGGCGACGCCATGCTCCACGTAGAGCGGCAGGTCCCAATCCTTGAGCGAGAGCACCTCGATGCCCTCCTCCGGAAGCTGGGTGAGCAGGCTCCGCCCACTGCCGTCGTAGCTGTGCAGCAGGCCGGCGGCGCGGAACGCGGCCAGGGTGACTTCCAGATTGCGCCCCTTGGGCAGCGCCATGCGGATCACGGCGTCTCCTCCCGGCGCGCTTCGAGCAGGCGCTCCAGGCTGATCGCGAAACCCACCGCCGGCACCTCGGCGCCCAGGCGGCGGAACAGGCTGTCGTAACGCCCGCCGCCGCCGACCGGCAGCGCTGCGGCGCCGGCGAAGGCGCGGAAGACGATGCCGTCGTAGTACGAACGGTCACCCGCTTCTGTCGTCAGCCGCGCGTCGAGACCGTGGCGGGCAAACTCGGCGAGGTCGATGGTGAGGCGGACGGACGGGAAGCTCGCCGCCAGCTCGTCGCGCAGAGCGAGGAGACCCAGGAGGCGACCGGCGGCCGGCTCTCCGAGGTCCTCCGGCCGCGCCGGCAACCCCGACTCGACGACCGGCAGCAGCGCGGGGCAGACGCGACGGACCGCGCCGCGCTCGCGCCGCGCCACCGCCGCCGCGAGGGCCGCTGGATCATCACTGCCGCAGCCGAGGAGCAGCCCGTCGAGAGCGCCGGCGAAGCCGAGGACGACCTGGATCTCGTCAGCGCCTGCACTGTCCTTGTCCGGCAGACCGGGGGCCAGGGCCTTGAGGAACAGGCGCAGGATCTCGCGCTCGGCCGCCTCGCCGGGAGCCCCCAGCAGCTCGGCACCCACCTGGTAGAACTCGCGCTGCCGCCCGGCGCGCTCCTCCTCGTAGCGGATGACGTCGCCGCGGTAGAAGGCGCGGAGTGGCAGCGGCAGGCCGGAGAGGCGCGGCGCGAGGAGGCGGGCGAGCATGGGGGTGAAGTCACCGCGCAGGGCGAGCTGCTCGCCATCGCGGTCGATGAAGCGGTAGAGCTCGCTGCGGCTGGCCGGCGTCAACAGCACTTCGTAGGGCTCCAGGTAGTCGAGGATGGGCAGGATGACCTCTTGATAGCCCGCCTGTTCGAGCATGTCGGTCAGCAGCCCTTCCGCCGCGCGCCGCCGCCGCGCGCTCTCGAACAGCAGGGCCGCGACCCCGATCGGCAGCGCCGCCGAGATCTTCACCGCGCCGCCTCCAGGCCCGTCTCCAACCCAAGAATGCGGCGGGCGAGATCGAGCGGCATCTCGCGACCGGTCATCATGCGGAACTGCCCGAGCGCCTGATCAAGCAGCACCTCGCGGCCGTCGATCACCGTGCATCCGCGCGCCGCCGCCGCCCGCAGCAGGGGCGTCGGCTCTTCGGTATAGACCAGATCGATCACCACCGCATCCGGTCCGAGACCGTCGACCGGAAACGGCAGCGCGTGGCCATCTTCACGGCCCCCCCGGCCAATCGTGGTGGCGTTGACCAGCAGATCGAACTGCCGCGGATCGAAATCTTCCAGCAGGAGGAAAGGGAGGCCGAGGAGCGCCGCGGCGCGTTCGCCGCGCTCGACGCTGCGGTTGACCAGGGTGACCCGGGCACCGGCGCCGGCGAGGCCCTCTGCCGCCGAACGCCCGGCGCCGCCGGTGCCCACCACCGCGGCGCGGCGGGTCGCCAGATCGATGCCGCGCGTCTGGAGCGGCAGCACGACGCCGTCCGGATCGGTGGACTCCCCTTCCCACACGCCTTCGTTCCATACCAGCGTGTTGGCGGCGCCGATCCGTTCCGCCCGCGGGCTGACCGCGGCGGCCACGGCGAGGGCGGCCTCCTTGTGCGGCGTGGTCACCGACAGGCCGCGCACCGGAAATCCGATCTGTTGCAGCGCCTCGCTCTCCACCACCTCCAGCCAGAATTCGCCGAACGACTCGGCATGGAACGGCAGATAGAGCGCGGGAATGCCGAGCGCGCGGTAGGCGGCGTTGTGGAGGCGCGGCGAGAGGGAGTGGTCGACCGGATCGCCGGCGATGCCGAACAGCCGCTCCATCGGCCGCAGCTCCGGCAGGCCGAAGTCCTCGCGCAGCTTGCGGATGGTGATCTGCCCCGGCGCGCCGGGCACCGCGCCGAGCGCGCCGTAGACGACCGGCGCGCCGAGGCGCGGCGCCACCAGGCGGGTCCAGGCGCCGGCCGGCCCGGCGGCGAAAGCCGCCACGTCGCGCCGTTCGAGGGCGGCGAGAAGCAGGAGCGGCGGGATCTCCTCGCCGGCCTGCGTCGCCGTCGGGATCAGCTTGTAGAGGACCGCGTCGACGGCGGCCATCTTCTCGAAGATCGCCTTGAGACCGTCGACGGTGGTCGCCGGTCCGTGCCAGGAGAGGACCCGCTTCTCCGCTGGGATCGCCCGGAGGACCTCGTCCGACAGATCCCGCGCGGCTTCGAGGTCGACCAGGTCGTAGCTCTCCGCCGCGGCGATCAGCCGCTGCTGGCGGCGCTCCGCCGAGCCCTCGAACGCGCCGCTCTCGGCCCGGCTGCGCAGGGTGTACAGCAGCTTGCCGGCAAACTCCCGGCGCAGCGGCGCTGGATCGAGGTCCCCGACGAGATCACCCCGGACTTCGAGCCAGGAGGAGCCCTCGACGCCGTCCAGCGCGGCAAGAAAGCCGGCAACGGGGGGCGTCGTCAGGGTCGCCACCAATGTGGCGACGGTGGCTCGCGTGTCAGTGTCCAAAAACGAAACCTCCTTCCAGGCCCGGAAGGAGGTGACGGTCGGTGTGCAGGCTGTCTCTCTCGTCCCGGGTGCACAGTCCGGGACGCGCCCGGCTAGCCCACAGAATGATGATGCACCGGCCACCACGTCGCGACGGTCACCGCGACGGTCGCGAAAGAGCTCAGGCGGAGGTCGGTGGTCGAGGTCGTCGTCATCATCATGGCATTCCCGCAGGAACCGCCAGCTTAAGCAGCGCATGGATGGATTGTCAAGGGCGAGAAACGGAGAGAGCCGGCGGGGAGGAACGTTCCGCTCCTCCCCGCTGACGGCCGGAGATCAGTTGGTCTGGAACGATTCGACGACCTGGTGGCCGGCTTCGCGGACGGTACCGAAGAGCTGGTCGCGGGTGTCGCCCATCAGGGAGTCCTCTTTGCGGGTCGACGGGAGGAGGAAGCCGGCGATGGCGCCGAGGGTGAGGACGGCGGCGCCGACGGCCAGCGGGTTCTCTTCCATGGTCTGCCAGAAGCTCATCCGCGCACGGCGGGCACCGGTCTTGAGGTGCGCGGCCGTCTCCTGGGCCTGATGGCCGAGGTCCGACGCCTTGTCCTTGACCGTGCCGGCGGCGTCCTTGATCGTCTCGAGAGCGTGGCCGGTGGCGTCCTTCACGGCGTCGAAGGCGTGGCTGGTGGCGTCCTTCACCGAGTCGACCGCGTGGCCGGCGGCCTCCTGGACGGCTCCGGCCGCGACGGCGAGATTGCCGATCTTGTTTACCATGATGAGTTCTCCTTCAGGCTGGCCGTTGTCTGGTAGCCGTTGGACGCCTTGAGGAAACGGGCCAGCAGCACGCCGGCCAGGAACGCCCCCCCGAGGAAGACGTCCGGACGCCGGCGCGCATAGGTTTCGGCGTCGCGGACGAGGCCGCTGAGCTGGCGGTCGCGCAGATAGTTGGACAGACGGTCGATCCTGTCGGCGGCGCCGAGGGCGAAGTGGCCGAGACCGTTCTCGTCCTGCTGGTCGAGCTTCTCGCCCGCCTCGCGCAGGGCACCGGCCAGACCGCTGAGACGGCCCGCGAAGCGGTTCTTCTGCTCCCCGATGAGACCGTGGATTTGAGCCTGGGGCTGGACTGTCGAAGGGTATAACGCCATGGAGACCTCCTTCCAGAGATGAAAATACCTGCGGCAGTGGAACCGCACCTGCCACAGGTCTAGAGCAAGAGGTGTGCCACGGAAGGAGGAGGGTTCAGTTGTCGTTGTGCAGCTCGACGAACTCGTAGACGAAGTTGTTGGTTCCGAGAGCGTCCGAGAACTCGTTGATCACCACCCCCTTGGCGCAGCCGGCGCCGGCTCCGATTCCGGGATTGGCGCTGCCGGCCGCCGAGACCGTCCAGCTCGCCGCGGTGCCGGCGGCCTGGCAGGGGTCTTTCCGCTGCACGGTGTTGCCGGCGCTCGACGACATCGCGATCGTCGGCCCGTCGATGGTGGCGCCAGCGGCGTTGGCCAGCGCGTAGTCCTCGGAGCCGTTGATCAGCGGCAGCACTCCCGCCGAGTTGATGTAGACGACGTTCGCCGGCAAGGCGGTGCCGCCGCGCCAGAACGTTTCGAACGCGGCTTTCGTGGCGTCACGGCCGAGGATCAGATAGCCGCCGCCCGGAATGATCGTTCCGGTCGGAATGGTGAAGGTGGCCGCGGAGTTGCGCTGGGTGATCTTCCAGCCGCCGACGTTGACATCGCCGCCGCCACCGCCGCCGCCCGGGCCGTAGGTGATCCACATCGGCGACGACCAGAGGTCGTTGCCGTCGGCCTGCACGGCGTGCACATAGTAATAGTAGGTGCCGGAGGACAGCGTCTCGGTGAAGCTCAGCGTCGACTGATTGGTCGCCGACTTGTAGGCCGCCGAAGGCACGCCGCCGCCGATCTGGCCGCGCCAGACCTGGATCGACGACACCGCTTCGCTGCCCGGATCGTAGACCGCGGTGCGCAGGGTGACCGAGCCGGAGGCGGTGAAGATGTCGCCCATGATGTGCGCGCCGTCCGAGGTGGCGAAGACGAGCTGCGCGTTCGAATCCTCCGAGGCGAAGAAGTGCCGCGCCTTGTGGGCCTGTAGAAGCGCGAGCTTGGTGAGGACCGGCGTGGTGCCGTTGGGCAGCAGGTAGACGGTGCGGTTGGGAATGCCCTGGCCGTAGGTATTGCAGTGGGCGTCGTGATCAGCGGTCGGACCGACGTGGAAGCCGAGGTTGAGCGCCGATTTCCACAGCGCCGAGTAATCGGTCGTCGCCACGTTGGCGTCGGCGCAGTTGGTGGCGGTGTTGAAGGCGAGGCCGCTGCGCACCGCGATCCCCTGGATGGCCGCGTCGGCGTCGGCGTTGAACGCGAAGTTGTCGAACTGGCCGCTCTCCGGATGGCAGAGGATGCCGAGCGGACCGGCGCCGGCGCTCGACGGATTTTCCACCGAGCGCTTGTACATCGTCAGATAGCCGAAGCGCTTGGGCGTGAAGATGTCGAAATAGCAGTTCGTCCCCGCGGTGCACTCCGCATTTGGTCCGGTGCAACTGGAGCAGGTCTCCCAGCCGAACAGCTTCGGCGTGTCGAGCAATGTCACGTGCCCCTGGTCGGCGTTGGTGAGGACGCCCCACTCCATGCCGTAGATGGCGATGAACGCATCGTTCACCGTGGCGGTGGTCGCGGCGGTGCGGCCGGCGGCGTACCGCGACTTGATTTTCGTTTCGGTGACCGGCGGATTGTTGGTGGTCATGGCGTCGTCGAGCAGATGGTTGTGCTCGTTGATCACCCAAAAATCGAGGCCGGCGGTGTTGCGCGCGTAGTTGAACACCGCGGTGGGATCGAACGTGCCGCTGCCGTTGGCGTTACCCGAGGCGCAGTTGGTGGTCGGCTGGCCGCCGTCGGACCAGTTCGAGTGGCTGTGGGTGGAGCCATAGTAGTAGTTGTAGTGGAAGCTGGTTTCGATCGGCGTGTGCTGCTGCACCTGGCAGGAGCCGGCGGCGAGGCTCTGGCGCAGGTTCACCGCTTCCTGCTGGCCGAGGTCGTAGCGCACGATGACCTCCCGGCTGGACGCTCTCGCCTCCCCGACACCGGTCTCGCCCGCGAGATCCTCATAGTGAAGGACGGTCCGCGCCTTGGTGGCAAAACGCTCCCTGGCCACGCGGTCGGGCAGGTAGCGGCCGAGGAAGGTGTACGAATAGGTGCCGGACGGCACTTTCTTCCCCTGGTCGTTCCGGCCGTCCCAGATGAATTCGGCCTCCTTCTGCGCCTCGTCGACCGCGACGGAGCCGCGGCCGGTGCGCACCAGGGCGCCCATCTCGTCGCGGATCTCGACCCGCCAGAAGGCGGCGCCGAAGTCGCTGGAGGCGGCTGCCTGCTGGTTCGACAGGATGGTGAACAGGCGCACCCGGCCGAGATCGCCCGGATGGTCCGGCGAAAACTGGTAGGCGTTGGCGCCGAGGTAGGCGATGAATTTGCCGTCGCATTCGTCGAAGGCAGGCGCCGCGCTGGCCGAGGACACCGCGGGCAGACAGGTCAGGCTGAGCAGGAGCCAGGGCGCAAGGCCGCCCAGGCGATACCGAGAGGTCATCAGCTCTCCTCCAAGGAAAAAACCGGCGCGCTCCGGGGTTGGAGTGCCTCTACAGATACCCGGTGCCCGGGACCGGAATTTCGCGCCGCGTGCGCAGGAACGTCACAGCGCATCTGATATCCTGCCTCGGATACAAAAGGAGACACGATGCGCAAGACCGGTCTTTTCGCGATGCTGCTGCTCTGCCTGGCCGTGCCGGCCACGGCGGGCGAGCAGACATTCGGCGTCGGCGTCCACTACTGGCGGGCGGTGAGCGAGATCAACTCGTCGTTCGACCGCAGCGGCGCGGCGGGAATGCTCTCCTATCAGTACGTGCCGGTGGGGATCTTCCGGATCGAGGGTGACCTCGAATACTTTCCGAAAGGTTTCGGCGGCGCCGACTCGACCGCCTGGTCACCGCAGGTCTATCTCCTCGTCGGCCATCACCTGTACGCAGGGGTCGGCGCCGGAGTGATCTATTCGACCAGCTTCTCCGGCGAAGTGTCGGACGTCTTCTACGCCGCCCGCATCGGCACCGACATCGTCCTCGTGCCGCGCGTGCACCTGGACATCAACGCGAACTACCGCTTCAAGGATTGGAATCAGATCGACCAGGCGAGCACCGACACGATCACGCTCGGCGCCGTGCTGCGCTTCGCCTTCTGAGGAGGCCGATCAACAGCGATCAATGGAGCCGCGTCCAGGAGACGTCGACCGGCCGAGCGACGTCCGGCGCGTTCTCCGGGTCCGGAATCTCCACTTCGACGTGGGCCATCCAGACCTCCGGCCGCGGGAAGGCCCGCAGCGCGGCGGCGCGGAGCGGCGGGATGTCGCGCACGAAGACACGGCCTGCCACCAACGGAACATCGTTCGCCGGAAAGAGCGCGCTGTAGCACCAGGGCGTGCCGGACACGAACACCAGAGCCTGCCGTCCCACCCCGGCTTCCGCGGCCCGCCGCAGCGGCTCGCCCGAGACTGCCAGATACCACTGCGCATGGTGGATCATCTGCGCGGGCAGGCGGCGGCCCAAGGGGAAGAAGAGAAGGATCGCCGAGCCGGCGCCCACCACGGCAAGCCGCAGCAGGCGGCGGGACTCCGCGGTGCGCACCTGCTCCAGGAGGGCTTCGAATCCTGCAACCACCATCAGGAGAGACCGCGCCGCGAGGATCGACAGCGGGCCGAGGGCCTCGAACGCGAAGCGGGGGCCGGAGTAGATGACGTCGCGGTAGTAATAGAAGCAGTGCCCGAGGATCAGACACGCTGCGCAGGAGGCGAGCATCGCGTCACGGCGTCTTCCAGAATTTCCGGAACGCGGCCAGAGGAGCGGCAGGAAGGTGAGCAGATCCGGCCAGGGGAATCCCCACAGGCTTTGATTGAGATGCGTGACGTACCAGGGCAGATTGCGCGCGAACGCCTCGCCCGGCGCGACCGCCATCCCCTCGACGCTGCCGAAGCGCGCCGCGTCGTAGGCCTGATAGCCGGTGGTCAGGAAGCCGCCGAAGACGGCCCGGTCATAGAAGAGGAAGGCGAGCGCACAGGGGAGCGCACCGAGCGCCAGCCATCCGATCGCACCGATCCACCTCTTCTCCTGACGCAGCCGGAGCAATCCCCACACCACCGCCGGCGCGAGCAGCGCCACCGCAGTGAACGGCCGGATCAGGACCATGAATCCGCCGAGGAGCCCGGCGACCGCCAACCGTCCCCGCGCCTTCTGTTCGACCCCTTCGACCAGAAACACCAGGCACCACACACCCGCGCAAAGCGCCGGCCCGTGGGCCAGAAAGCCGGCGCTCATCAGCAGCGCGAACGGCGACACCGCGAGAGCCACGGCCGCGAGCAATCCGGTCCTGGCATCGAACAGGGCGCGGCCCAGGCGCCAGACGCCGAGCACCGAGAGGCCGAGCAGCAGGGGATCGAGGATCCATGGCGCTCCGAGCTTCCAGCCGAGCGCGAGCAGCAGCGGCCACCCCGGCGGATAGAGCGAGCACCAGCGTTTGGCGTCCAGAACGATGTTCTCGTGCAGAAACAGCGCAGGCACCGGCGGCGGATCGAGAAACAGCCGGCCGGAGGCGAAGATCTTCCCCTGGAACAGGTACGAGACGCCGTCGGTGACGTGCGGAATGCGCTCCAGGACGGCCGAGGAGATCAGCAGGCTGGTGGCCGCCGCGAGCACGGCGAGGCAGACGGCAAGGAGGCGATATCTCCGAAGAGCGAGGAGCGAGTCCATGAGGTGCGGAGGATTGTGGCACAGGCGCCGGGTCATCCGAAGACGGTGGCACTCGCGTATTTGGTATAGGATGCTGCGTGTTGCGGAAGTTGCTGGCCAATTGTGGCCCGAGCTCAATGACACACCTGAAGGGGAGAAAAAACCATGAAGAAGACTTCTATTGCGTTGATCGCCCTCCTCGCCATCACCTTCCTGGCCCCGGCTCTCGCGCATGCGGGCGACTGGACCGGCTGGGTCACCGACGAGCATTGCGGCGCCAAGGGCGCCAAGGCCGGCCACGAGGCCTGCGCCGAGAAGTGCATGAAGGAAGGCAGCAAGCTGGTGTTCTACAACAACGCCGACAAGAAGATCTACAAGATCGACAACCAGGACCTCGCCAAAAAGCACCTGGGCCACGAAGTGAAGGTCTCCGGCGACGCGACCGGCGACAGCATCAAGGTCTCGGCCATCGAGCCCGCCGCCGCCCCGCACAAGATGTAGTTTCCGTTCCCTGCCACACCGGGGCGGTCCGCAGGACCGCCCCGCGACGGTTCTCCCGCTTCAGATTTTCACCTTCCTGCTCACCACCGTCATGTCGCCATCCTGGAACGGCACCACCGCGGCCGGCCGCGCTTTGCGCAATGCGTCGCCCGCGGGCGGCAGGGTGAAGGTGCGGTCGTTGACATACCACTCCTGAGGTCCGGTGGAGCCCAGCACCACGGTCAGCTCGATCCCCTGCGGCGGCAGGGTGAGGATCGTCTGGCGGTACCAGCCGAAGAAGACGGCCGGCTGCACCGCCGCCGCGAGACCGTCGAACTGGGCCGTCTCGAGCTCCGCGGCGGCGGGGATGAAGACTGTCGCCGAGCGGGCGCCGCGCGGCGAGACGAGCTTCAGGCGCAGATGGCGCTTGCCGTCCGATGCCGGCGCCGTCGAATCCGCCAGCACCGTCAGCTCCGGACCGGGCGCCCCCAGAGCGGGCGCCGGAGCCACGGGAGCCCGCATTTCGGGAGGGGACCAGGGGAAGATCGGCTGCGGCTCCGCCGCAAATCCGCCGGCCTGCCGGAAGTCGGCGGGCAGCGGCTGCGGTCCGCCGCCGACCGCGATCCACCGGGTCTGCCCGCTGTCCACGTCCTCGTGCAGCAGAATGTCGACCGGCTGCGGCGACGCGACTGAGTACTTCGGCGCCGCGAGGCTCATCCCGAAGCAGACGATGGCGGCCAGCGCGGCCAGGACCGGCACCGAGCCGCGCACGAAGGACGGCGCCGAGAGGAAGAGCGGCGCGATGGCGGTGAAGAAGATCGCGGCCAGCGCCGCGATGGGCACCAGGGCGCCGCCTCCCAGCCCGTCGTAGAGCGGCAGCAGAATGGGGAACCAGAGGATGGCCGCGACCGCCGCGGTGAGCAGCACGCCGAACGTTCCGCCCGGACCGGTCACGCCGTCACGCCCGGACAGCAGGAGACCGGTCAACGCCGCCACCAGCGCCGGCACGACGAACAGGTAGCTGACCCCGGGGGCCGGCAGGGCGACGACCAGCAGCAGGCCGAAGAGCGCCCAGCCGATCCAGGTCCCGGCCCACAGGCCGTCCGCCCGCGCGCGCCGTCCGAGGTTCGCGGCCAGGAAACCGGTGAGGGCGAGCGGCAGCAGCCAGAACACGGCCACGAGCAGGACCGGGCTCGCCACCCACGGCACCTTCGGCGCCAGTGTGTTGAGCCCGAAGGCCACCAGGCCGGACAGGATGACGGTGAGGAGGAAGGTCACGAACCCGAGAATCACGCCACCGCCGCCGGCCGTGCCGCGGCGGATCGCCGCCACGGCGGCGACCAGCGCGAGGACCAGCGCCAGCACGGCGAGCCCCAGGCTCCAGGTCATCGGCCAGCTCACCACGAACGCGCCGAGGACGTCGAAGAAGACCAGTCCGCCGGCCGGAGGATGCGCCAGGTCGGCCTCCGCCAGCCCGCGCACCGCCGCCAGGGCGTTGTCCCCGTGGTGCTGCAACGAGGCGGGCGAGAGGTTCGCCAGCGAATCGGCCGGGGTGTGGTAGTGGGCCGGGTCGCCGATGAAGGCGAAGTTGAGGCCCGGCACCGGGCTCGGCCGCCGCTTGAAGACGGTCAGATCCGTGTCGTTCGGCAGCAGTTGGTAGATGGTGGCGAAGACCGAGCTGGTGATCGGGTGCGAGGCATGGGCGGTGTAGGCATGGACCAGCCAGGCGTTGTCGCCGCTCGTCTCGAACATCAGGCTCGGGCCGGACGTGCCGCGGGCCTCCAGATTGACGATCGCCTTGACCTCGGCGGCCAGGGGGCTGTGGTCGGCGAGAAACCGCGCGCCCAGCAGGCCGGCCTCCTCCCCTTCGTCGAGGATGAAGATGACGTTGTTCTTCGGCGCCGGACCGGCCTTGAGCAGGCGGGCGACCTCCAGGATCGCCGCGACGCCGGCCATGTCGTCGCCGGCGCCGGGACCGGCCGGGACCGAGTCGTAGTGCGCCAGGAGGAGCACGGCGCCGGTGGGCTGGCTGCCGGCGAGGCGGGCTTCGATGTTCTGTACGTCCGCGCAGGTGACGCCGTCCTTGCCGCAGGCGATCCCCTCCTCCACCGTCGGCGTGTAGCCGAGGCTGCGCAGGCGGGCGACGATGCGGTCGCGCACCGCGGCGTTGGCGACGCTGCCCACCGGGTGCGGCGCACCGTCGCCGAGCAGCTCGGCCAGCGCTTGGCGCGCCTGGACGCCGGAGAATCCCGCCGCGGAGCTATTTGGAGCCAGTGGCGCGGGCTCGGGCGGATGGCGGCGCGACACCACAACGGCCAGCAGCAGAGCCAGGACCACCAGCGCGACGGCCAGTCCCCAGCCGGCGGTCTTCGCTTCGGTCCCGCGGACACTCCTCGTCACATAACGGTCAGCAGCCATCGGTTTCAACCTCCTCCCGAGCTTCCCCGGATCGATTGGCGCGGATTCTACCAGCCGGCCGTACCGTTGACGCACAGACGGCGCGTCCATTACCTTCATGGCATCATGTCGCTCGCGGAAGACGATGTCCTCTTCGGGAGGATTGCCCTGCATTACAAGCTGGTCACGCCGGACCAGCTCAACGAAGCGGCGGCCCAGCAGGCCCAGGAAGGCGGCGACCGCCGGCTGAGCGATCTGCTGGCGGACAGCGGCATCCTCACCGCCGTGCAGCTCCAGAAGCTCCTCGCGGTGCAGCAGGACTACATCGCGAAGCGCGACGCGGCCGCCCAGATGGCGGCGATCGCTCCGTCCGTCCTCGAAACAGCCGAGCCGGAGCCCATCTACGTCCCACCGCCGGAGCCCGAGCCGGAACCGGAACAGGAACCGGAACCGATACCACAGGGTCCGCCACCGCTGCGCTGGCGCGACGTCGAGCGCCGCCTCGACGCCATCCTCGAATACGCCATCGAGCGCAAGGCGAGCGACATCCACGTGCACAGCGCCGCGCCGCTCAAGATGCGGATCAACGGCCGCCTCCAGGAGATCGAAGAGGAGGTGCTCGACCGCGACCTCGCGGCGGAGGTCCTCGGCGAGGTGCTGACCCCGGAGCAGACGTCGGCGCTCGACACCCTCGGCCAGGTGGACTTCGCCTACACCCTGCCCGGCCGCGGCCGGTTCCGCAGCAACGCCTACCGCCAGCAGCGCGGCACCGACGCGGTCTTCCGCGCCATTCCGCCGGAGCCGCCCACTCTGGCCTCCCTCGGGCTCCCCGAGAGCCTCGCGAAGTTCGCCAACTTCCACCAGGGGCTGGTGCTGATCACCGGCCCGGCCGGCTGCGGCAAATCGTCCACCCTGGCGGCGATGATCAACATCATCAACCAGGAGCGGCACGACCACATCATCACCGTGGAAGACCCCATCGAGTACCTCCATCGCTCGCAGAAGTGCGTCGTCAACCAGCGCCAGGTGGGGCGCCACACCGGCTCCTTCGCCCGCGCCCTGCGCGCCGCCCTGCGCGAGGATCCGGACGTCATTGCCCTCGGCGAGCTGCGCGACCTGGAGACCATCTCGCTCGCCCTGACCGCCGCCGAGACCGGGCATCTGGTGCTGGCGACGCTCCACACCAGCAACTCCATCCGCACCATCAACCGCGTCCTCGGCGTCTTCCCGCCGTCGCAGCAGGAGCAGATCAAGACGATGATCTCGGAGTCGCTGCGCGCCGTCATCTCGCAACGCCTGGTGCCGCGCGCCGACGACACCGGCCGGGTGGTGGCGCTGGAGGTGCTGGTATGCAACAAGGCGGTGGGCAACCTGATCCGCGAGAACAAGACGTTCCAAATCCGCTCCGTGCTGCAGACCGGCAGCGCGCAGGGCATGTGCCTGCTCGACAGCTCCCTGGCGGAGCTGGTCAAGCAGAAGGTGATCACCCGCGAAGAGGCCGCGCGCCAGGCGGACGATCCACAGAAGTTCGCCTCATGAAGGAGATCTGATCATGGCGCCCCGGCTGCACGAGCTCTTCCACTATCTGCGCGACAACAAGGGCTCCGACCTGCACCTTGCCGCCGGCCTGGAGCCGCGCATCCGCCGCCACGGCTCGCTGGAGTCGGTCGAGGGCTGGGCGGTGCTGTCCCACGAAGAGCTCTGCGACCTGCTGCACGAGATCGCCAGCGAGCCCGACTGGGAGGACTACGAGAAGTCGGGAGACCTCGATTTCGCCTACGGCATGGAAGGCGTCGCCCGCTTCCGCGCCAACTTCCTGCGCCAGGAGAACGGCGCCGGCGCGGTGTTCCGCATCATTCCCGAGGAGATCGTGCCGCTCGAGAAGCTCAACCTGCCGCGGGCGATCGAAGGGCTCGCCCACTTGCAACAGGGCCTCGTCCTGGTCACTGGCCCCACCGGCTCCGGCAAGTCGACGACGCTCGCCGGGATCATCGACCGGATCAACACGACCTACAACAAGCACATCGTGACGATCGAAGACCCGGTCGAGTTCGTACACCGGAACAAGAAGTCGGTCTTCTCGCAGCGCGAGGTCGGGACCGACACCGAAAGCTTCGGCGCCGCCCTGCGCGCCGCCATCCGCCAGGACGCCGACGTCGTCCTGGTCGGCGAAATGCGCGACCTGGAGACGATTTCTCTCGCGGTCACCGCCGCCGAGATGGGAGCGCTCGTCTTCGGCACCCTGCACACCAACGGCGCGGCGAACACCATCGACCGCCTGATCGACGCCTTCCCGGCGGAAGAGCAGGCGCAGATCCGCACCACCCTCGCCGAATCCGTGGCGGGCATCGTCTCGCAGCTCCTCCTGCGAACCGCCGACGGCCAGGGCCGCTGCGCGGTCAACGAGATCCTCTTGAAAACCCCCGGCCTGCCGAACGTCATCCGCGAAGGCAACACCCCGATGATCCAGACCATCATCCAGGGCGGCCGCAACGCCGGCATGCAGCTCATGGACGACGCCCTGATGCAGCTCATCGACGCCGGCCGCATCACCCCCCGCGAAGCCTTCATGAAGGCCACCAACAAGGCGAGGTTCGAGGAGCTGTTGGACGACGAGGAGTAGTCCGTCAGGAAAACGGTCAAACCTCGGCACCGCGACCGTAGAGACGGCCCAGTCCTTCACCACCGTCCTCTCCGAAACCATGATCATCGGGCCGTCTCAACCTCGGCAGGCCACCTCCGGCCCAGGGGCGCCTCCCGTTTTGCATATACGCCATTGGCTCTTGTGTTGACGATGATTCTGAAGAGGTGTAGGCTGCTAGAAATCGAAGACCCAGAGAAGATTCTGCCACAGGCGGCCAGGTAACAGAACCGTTGTTAAAAGGATAAGCAATGGGCACCGAAAGCAACCAGAGTACAGAACCTGGGAGCCGTAACGATCTTTCTCGGCACCCCCTCATAGCTCTCGTTGTAGGCTTCCTCCTTACAGGTATCATGGGCGCCTTTCTATCTAATTATTACTCAACGCAACGCAATACCGCCGAGCGCGCCATCGCAGAAAGGAGAAACTACAGAGACACAAGCATAACGGCCATAAAAGACTTCTCCGATGTGTTGTACGAGCGCCACACATGGTCAGCGATGCTAGCCTCATCAATTGACCGCCGTGCTCCGATGGAGGAACTGAAGGAAAGGAAGAAGCAATACGACGCAGCATTTGTTCGCTGGAATTCTTCCTATCAGTCAAACCTTCTCACGATCCGCAGGGTAATGAGAGTGTCAAGATTCTCAAGCTTCGAGGCCTACATCGATGGCGGCCTATCGCACATGTTCAGAGCACTTGACGACTGCCTGACCTCTTCTTATGACGTAAGAATAGTCACAAATTCCGCCGAGCTCTCCAAAGACAAGATGATTCAGTGTGGTGCGCTCAAACGGTTGAAACCTGCCCGTGACTGCAGCTACGAAATCACCGGAGGTCTTTTCGAGCTTGTCAATTCCGAAAGACAGGACTCTGATCTAATTGCCGAAGTAGACCAGAGAATAAACAGCAAGTGCAAGGCGAGTTTGTAGCCTTAGCAGATATAGAGTTTGGGGGCGTCGCAGGGCTCCAATGTTTTGGGAGCCTTGAAATCGTGGATGAGCGGGCCCTATGCGTTCCCGGCGAGAGGCTTGAAAGATGCCAGAGGAGTAGAGAGAAGCTTCAGGCCGACCCGGCTTCGCCAAGGTGCCATGGTTTTCACGACATTGACAACAGCACGAGATTGGTGGCCTGGATCGACTGCGCTCGATACCCGCGGGTAGGCTGGTTGGGGGAGACCTCTTGTCCAGACATTCTGGCACGGCTTGCAAGCGGCATTGCTCTCCTTTGGGCTCATTTGGCGGCTCTGGATCGATCGCGTTTACATTGAGATCCAGTTGCGGAAATTTATACTCGGCTCGAATCCGGCAGAGAGTGAAAAGATGACCAAAATTATTGCACCCGCCGTTCTGGCGATGACCTTGGCTGCGCTCGCAGCCGTATCTGGTGGCACTCCTTCCACTGCTTCGGTCAACGAGTCGCCCCTGTTTTCCGTCGTGGGGGTAAGGAAGGGTGATGTATTGTATCTTCGTGCCGAACCTTCTCCTCGGGCCGAGAGTATCGCCATTATTCTCCCTGACGCGACGGGCCTTGTAGGGACTGGGGCGGTGAAGCTTTATGGCAAATCGATGTGGAGAAGAATTCGATATGGGGCCTCCGAGGGGTGGGTGAATGATGCCTTCCTCCGGCGGGAAGACGGTCGCCGTTTTTCGGTGATCGGTGTCTCTGAGGGCGACACGCTAAACGTTCGTGCTTGGCCCTCTGCAAAAGCGAGGATCGTCGGTACGATCTCGCGCGCCGCGACAGGGATCGAGGAAATCGGACCTGTAATGACGAAGGGAAAGGCGACTTGGAGGAAGATTCGTTTTCAAACCCTTGAAGGCTGGGTGAACGGTGCGTTCCTACAGCCGACGACAAACGGTAAGCCGGGCGAGAAGCTCCGGGCGGGAGGGCGAGCCCCCGGCTAGGTTGCCGTCGCACGACCGCGTTACTTCCTCGATCACGGAGGAAATCGGCAATCAACTCTCTCTTCTCGGGCGAGAGGTGCTCCCAACACGATAACGGCGAAAGAGTGACCGTCTCACGGGGGCATTCCCGTTCAGCCTCCCGTGGCTTGCGAAGGAGCAGGACCGGGTAGGAAGCGGTAGCATACATCCTAGAGAGAATCTCGAAGCGGGCTCTCTGCGGATCGAAGCGGACCTGGTCCAGATCGAAGATGCCCTGCTCAGGATTCAATCCACCCCGTTCAGGATTCGATCCACCCCGCTCAGGATTGAATCTGGCCTCGTCCGGATAGAGCTTACCCCGGGGCGGATAGAGCTCCGCCTGGGGTGGATTGAGCTTGGCATGGGGCAGACTGAGCTTTCTCTGGGAGGGCTCAGCTCACGAACCGCCGCTCGCGGCGCCACAGCACTCCCCCCAACACAACCGCGGCGAGAAGGAGCACCCCGAGGCCACCGGCCAACCACCACGGCTTTTCCGCCGGTGCCCGCCGCCCCCCCGGGAGCGGCACCAGGTCACCGTCTCCCAAAACCATGAGGCCGGCCCAGGCGTAGGCCGGGGCGCCGTCGGCGATGCGGTCGCGTTGCGCCGCGCGGAGGGCGGCGGCGACGCTCTGCCCTTCGCCGAGGTGGGTGTAGAAGCGGTCGAAGAGGGCCGCGCCGTCGTCGTCGCGGAGCGGCCAGAGGCTGGCGACGACGGTGTGCGCTCCCGCCTGGAAGAAGGCGCGGGCGATGCCCATCACTCCTTCGCCGCGCAGCACCGCTCCGGAGGCGCTGCGGCAGGAGGAGAGGACGACGACGCGGCCGTCGAGCGGCAGGAGGACGATCTCGCGGATCTGCAACAGGCCGTCCTCGGTCGCCGGAGCCGGGGTCAGCAGAACTCCGGAGCGCTCCGGGCTCTGGTCGTCGATCACTGCGTGGGTGGCGAAGTGCAGCACGCCGAAGCGGCGCAGGTCGGCGCTCTTGACGAATCCTTCGGACGCGTCCCCGCCGACCCGCAGCAGGCTCGTGCCGGCCAGATGGCGCACCGCCGCCTTCCCCTCGCGGCGGGCGAAGGGGAGGGCGCCGAGGCGCAGGCCGTCGGCGACGATCGCGGCGCGCTCGGCCGGCTCACCGCGGCCCAGACGGCCGCCCAAGCGTTCTCGTCCCGGCAGGTCGGGATCCGCCATGGCCAGGAGCGGCGCCGGAGCCGCGGCCGGCCGGCTCGCCTTCCAGCGGATCCAGAGGGTGGCCGAGGGCACCATGGTGAGCTGGTAGAGAGCGGAGAGCGGCGGACGGGCGGCGGCGGGCCGCAGGGCGGCGAAGGGGAGCTGGTGCAGCACGTCGTCGGGGACAATCACCAGCCGTGTGATCGCGGCAGGCAGGTCGCCGAGCGCGTCGGCGAGCAGGGCCTGGTAGAGGCCGGCGGCAGGCCCCGCCTCGGCGCCGTCGCGGCGCTGGAAGAGGCCGTTGAACAGCTCGACGGCCGAGCGCAGAGCCACCCGGTCGCGGCGCAGCGGATAGGCGCGGGTGCCGCCGCGGGTCGAGACGATCACCCAGGAGCCGCCACCGAAGCCGCCGAAGAGGTCGTCTTCCGGGGCGATCTGGAACGACAGGAGCGCCTCGTCGCCTCCCAGCGCCTGCTGCACCTCCGGCAGGGTGGCAAACGCCGGGGCGCGCAGGGCGGAGAGGCCCGGATTGGCCTCGTCGAGCTGATTGTTCAAATCGGCCTCGGCGAGCTCCAGATGCTCGAGCTCCGTGCGCGCCGCCAGCCGTGCCGCCGCGGGCAGGTTCGGATCGAACAGCTTGCGCTGCACCTGGGTGATCTCTTCAAGGAGATTGGCGCGCGCCGTCTGAAGCTCTTTGGTGGCCGCGGTGGCCGGCGGAGCGGCGCGGGCGGCGGCGAGGGCGTCGAGCAGGGCGCGCGCCCTTGCCCGCTCCATGACGCCGAACGCCTGCGCGACCCCGTCCCGGCTTTCGCCCCGCACCGCCGCCTGGAGGAGCCGGCCGGCGAGCCAGTCGTAGTCCTCGGTCCAGGATGAGAACAGCTCGGCCTGGCTCGCCATCCCCGTTTGCAGATCGCGCAAGGCTTCGATGGCGTCGAGCGCCGCGTAGGAGTCCGCCACCGCCTGCCGCGCGGAGCCCTTCGCCGCCAGCTCCCCGGTCGACGCCCAGCTCACCCGCATCCGCTCCCGCCAGGCATAGGCCATCGCCCAGGGATCTCCCGCCTGGCGCGCCAGATCCAGGGACTCGCGAACCGCCTCGCGGGCGCGCCGCGGATCGTCCGCGGCCAGATGGCGAGCGAGGGCGTGCAGGCAGTCGCCCCGCGCCCGGGCGTCCTCGGCCGTCTGGAGGCACTGCTCCAGATGGCCGCGCGCCTCGGCGCCCTCGGTCAGCATCCCGAGCAGCCAGTGCGCCTTGGTCGCCACGCTCCGGCTCTGCGCCGCCTCCGCCGCGGCGAGCGCCTGCCGCGCCAGGACGACGGCCTCCTGCCGGGCTCCTCCCCGAGGAGCCTGCGATACCTGGTCGAGAAATGCGCGGGCGATGCTGTAGCGTGCGGAGGCCTCGCCGAGCGCATCGTGCTCCGCCTGCGCGATCTCGACCGCCCGCTGGAAGCTCTTGCGCGCCTCCGTATACCGCCCGATCTCAAGGCTGACATTGCCGAGCCAGTAGAGGCTGTCCCGCTTCAGGAAGTATTTCCCGTCGGGAAATGCCACTTCCTGCGCTTCCCGGAGGAGCAGGTAGGAGCGTTCGAGATCCTGGCCGGTGGCGAGCAGGTGACGGCCGAGAACGATCTTCGCCCGCGCGATCAGCTCCGGATCGCGGGAGGCGACCGCGACCCTCTCGGCCCGCTCGGCCTCGTCCCGCGCCTCTCCGGTCCGTTCCAGCTTCATCAGCAGCCGTTGCAGATTGGCACGCGCCAGCACCTCTCCACGCGCCTCGTGGCGCGCCGCGAAGGCACCGGCCGCGGCGCGGTAGAGCACCACGGCTCGCTCCGGCGCATCCGTCCGCGCGTGACCGAGATACAGCGCCAGCCAGGGGTGGCCGGGGTGGGTCGCCAGGAGCGCCTCCAGGCGCGCCACGGCGGCGGGAGCGAGGTGCGCGTCGGCCAGTCCCGCATCGAGGAAACAGGCGGCGGAGCCCTCGGCGTCCGGCGCCGCCACAAAGCGGGCGTCACAGGCCGCGAGAGAGGGCGGTGGCGCCGCTCCCGCCGGTCTCGCCAGCAGGGTGATCGCGAGCAGCGAAACGACGGCCCGGGCGAGGGAAGACATCGGAAATCGCTCTTCAAGTGAATAATCAGGACGGGCGGCGTACGTGGCTCCGCCGCCCGTCTGAAGGCGTTTCGGGACTAGCGATCCGGACCGGGGTCCGGCCCGATCGGCGTGCAGCACGGATCGTCGGGAGCGGTGTCGCTATTCGTCGTGGCGCCCTGGGTCTGGATGGCGGGCGATGCTTGCTGCCGTTCTTTGTCGCGCTGATCGTTCAAGAGCTCGGTGATCGTAGACATGGCATGACTCCCGGATCGTCAGGGCCGGCTCAGGTCGGGCCGGCAAAGGTTCAAAGACTGCGGCTCACCACCGCTTCAGGCGGTGAAACGTTGCCGAGGTTGGAATCCCCTCACCATCCTACGAGACAGCAACTGTTTTTGTTACGACCCAATTGATCCGGCTCCTCCACGAAAAAAGACCCCGGGAGAGCCGGAGAGACCGCTCCCGGGGTGGACCCACAAGAGCCCGGGGGAGCCAACCCCGAGCTTGTGTAACTGTTTATCGGCCTTCCAGGCTCCGTGAGCCTGGAGTGAGGAGATAGAAGGTCGCGCCCCCGGAGGTCATCGGCAGCAGCGGCTTGATGGCGAACCGGCGGCCGACCACGACCCTCTCCTTGACGCCGATGGGCAAATGGTAGAAGTGGAAGAAGTCGGCGGAGATGAAGATCGCCACCCCGTCGGCGCCGTGCTGCCAGAAGTGCTCGTCTTCGACGAGGTCCTTGGCCGGGGCGAGGAACGCGCCGGCTTCGGCGGGCAGGAACCCGCGGCCGAGCAGGCGCTCCTGCGCCGCACGGAGCAGGTTGCGCAGACGGGTCGGGCCCTGGCGGACGTCGGCACCCGCGTGGCTGGTGGGCAGGAACAGGGAGACACAGGGGCCGCCGTGATCGGCGAGCAGGCTTTCGAAGTCTTCGCGGAGAAGTGGGTCCATGGTTCGTGCTCCTCTCACCAGCCACGATAGCCGCCGCGGCCGGTGGCCGCGACATCCGGCCGGGTAGCGAGACTCTCCCTTGCGGGCAGGGGGAACAGTCCGCCGGGGTGGGAGGCGGCGGGTTCTGCTATATTCATCCGCACAGCTCACGTCCAATGCCCGCGGATCCCGCTCGGAAAGCCTTCGGTTGATCGGCAGCACCTTCTCCCACTACGAGATCCTCGAACGCCTCGGAGGCGCCGAGGAGACGCCGTGTTACCAGGCGCGCGATCTGCGCCGCGACCTTCTCGCCTTCGTCCGCTTCTGCCCGCGGCGGTCCGGGGCCGGCGACCCCGCGGCGGAGGTGGAGAGCGCGGTCAGGCTGGTGCACCCCGGCATCTGCTCGGTGCGCGAAGCCGGGATGGCGGAGGACGGCCGGACGTTCCTGGTGATGGCCTGGCACGAGGGCGAACGGCTGGACGACCGGCTGCGCGCCGGACCGCTGCGCCCGGAGGACGCGGTCGACGCCGCGGCACAGGTGGCGGACGCCCTCGCCGCGGCGCACGGGCGCGGCGTGTCCCACCGGCGCCTGGAGCCGGGGAGCATCCTGCTCTCTGCCGATGGCCGGGTGCGGGTGCTCGACTTCGGGCTCGCCGCGTTGACCGGTCCGCCCCCGCTGTTCGGGGGGGTCGAGCCGGCGCCCCCCTACCGCGCTCCCGAGCAGCAGCGCGGCGAAGCCGGCGAAGTGGCGGCAGACGTCTGGGCGCTCGGCGCCGTCCTCTTCGAGATGCTGATCGGCCGCCCGCCCCGCGTCGCCAGTGACGGCGAGCCGGAGCCGCTGCCGGTGGTGCGCGGCGATCTCGGGCGCGAGCTGTCGCGCATCGTCGATCGCGCCCTCTCGGCGCGCCCGCGCGACCGCTACGCCACGATGAACGACATGCTGCTCGACGTGCAGTCGCTGGTGGGCACCGGTGCCCTCGGCTCACGGGAGACGCTGATCGGCCTCCGCCGCTTCGGGCCGCGGGCCCCGGTGCGCCCGACGCCTCCGACCGCGCAGGCCTCTCTGGACATGACTCCTCCCGATGGCGTCGCGGCGCGCCCACGGGCCTCCGGGATGATCGGCCGCAGCATTCACCAGTACACCATCCGCGAGCACCTGGGCGGCGGCGGCATGGGGGTGGTCTACAAGGCCGACGACACCCGCCTGGAGCGCACGGTGGCGCTCAAGTTCCTCCCCCCGGAGCTGACCCGCGATCCGGTCGCCAAGGCGCGCTTCCTCCAGGAGGCGCGGGCCGCCTCGGCGCTCGACCATCCGAACATCTGCACCATCCACGAGGTCGGCGAGACCGACGACGGCCAGCTCTTCCTGGCCATGACCTGCTACGACGGCGAGACCCTGAAGCGGCGGATCGAGCACGGCGCGCTTCCACTCCTCGAGGCGCTCGACATCGCCAAGCAGATCGCGCAGGGGCTCGCCAAGGCGCACCGCCTGGGCATCGTGCACCGCGACATCAAGCCGGCCAACATCATCGTCACCACCGACGGGATCGTGAAGATCCTCGACTTCGGGCTCGCCAAGCTGGCCGGCGGCGCCGGCCTGACGCGCGCCGGCTTCTGCCTCGGCACGCCGGCCTACATGTCGCCCGAGCAGGCGCGCGGCGAGGTGGACCACCGCACGGACCTCTGGTCGCTCGGCGTGGTGCTCTATGAGATGGTCACCGGCAGCGCGCCGTTCACCGGCGACTCGGACCAGGCGATCATCTACTCCCTGCTCACCGAGGAGCCGAAGGCGCCGTCCCTGCTCCGGCCGGACGTGCCGCCGGAGCTCGAACGGGTGCTCCAGGGGATGCTCGCCAAGGACCCGGGCGACCGCTACCCGACGGTGGAAGCGGCGCTCGCCGACCTGCGCGTCCTGAGCGGCTCGACGGCGGGGGCGTCGGCACCTTCCCTGCCACCGTTCCCCGGCCGCGGCCTGCGCCCCTGGATGCGGATCGCGCTCGCCGGGCTCGCCGTGATCCTGGCTGCCGGGGCCGTGGCGGCCTGGCTCCTCCTGCGGCCGGCGCCGCCGCCGCAGCTCAGCTTCAACTCGCTGACCGATCAGGAAGGCCGGGAGATGTTCCCCAGTCTGTCGCCGGGCGGCGACGTGCTGGTCTACGCCAAGGCCAAGGCCGGCGAGGACCTGGACATCTACTGGCAGCGCACCGCCGGCGGCAACCCGATCGACCTGACCGCGGACTCCCCGGTCGCCGACACGCAGCCGGCGTTCTCGCCCGACGGCAAGCAGATCGCCTTCCGCTCCGAGCGCGACGGCGGCGGCATCTTCCTGATGGGAGCGACCGGCGAGTCGGTGCGCCGGCTCACCGACTTCGGCTACAACCCCGCGTGGTCGCCCGACGGCCTGGAGGTCGTCTGCGCCTCCGAGGCGGTGGACGATCCGCTGCGCCGGTCGCAGGTGTCGCAGCTCTGGCGGGTGCGCGTGGCCGACGGCTTCAAGCGGCAGATCACCAGCGCCGACGCGGTGCAGCCGAGCTGGTCGCCGCACAACCGGCGGATCGCCTACTGGGGGCTGCCGACGGGAGCGACGCGGCGGGTGATCTGGACGATTCCGCTGCAAGGCCCTCTGGACAGTCCGCTGGATGGTCCGGTGGACAGTCCGGTCCCGATGCCGGTGGTGGACGACGGCCACATCAACTGGAACCCGGTCTGGTCGCCGGACGGCCGCTATCTCTACTACGTCAGCGATCGCATCGGCAGCCCGAACCTGTGGCGGGTGCGCATCGACGAAGACTCGGGCAAGGCGCTCGGCGATCCCGAGGCGTTGACCACGCCGGCGCAGTGGAGCGGCCAGATCAGTATCGCCGCCGACGGCCGCCGGATCGCCTACGCCACCCGCGACGGGAGGTCGAACCTGGAACGCATCCCGTTCCGCCGCGACACCGGCGCCATCACCGGCCCGGCGCTGCCGGTGACCCAGGGCTCCACCCGTCTGGTGCGCTCCGGCGACGTGTCGCCTGACGGCGAATGGATCGTCTACGACACGTCGAGCCCGCAGGAGGACCTCTTCGTGGTGCGCACCGACGGTACCGGCGCGCGCCAGATCACCAACGACACGTTCAAGGACCGCGTCCCCCGCTGGTCGCCGCTGGGAGACCGCATCCTGTTCTATTCGGACCGCACCAGCAAGTCCTACGAAGCGTGGACGATCCGGCCCGACGGCAGCGGCATGCAGCAGGTGAGCGCGGCGCACGGCGAGACGATGTTCGAGCCCATCTGGGCGCCGGACGGCAAGCGGATCCTCTACAGCCTGGTGACCCGGGCGCCGGAGATCCTCGACTCCACCCAGCCGGCGGAGGGCCAGACACCGGGCCATCTGCCGCCGATGTCCGGCGACGGCATCTTCCTCCCCACCTCCTGGTCGCCGGACGGCAAGCGGCTGATCGGCACCGTGATGGGCGACCGGAAGGACGAAGAGATCGCCCTGTTCTCGTTCGCCAGCAACACCTACAAGGTGCTGCCGGTGAGCGGCAACTGGCCGGTGTGGGTGGACGACACCCGCGCCATCTTCCTCCGCGACGGCGGCCTGGAGATCCTGGACACCGGCAGCGGCGCCACCGTGAAGCTGCTGTCTCCCCCCGAGCGCTCGGCCTTCAAGGTGGTGTCGGTGGCACGCGACGGCCGCAGCCTCTTCGTGGTGCGGGAGATCGACGAAGGGGACATCAAGATGCTCGAGATGCGGTGATATCCTCGCTGGGCACCAGAACAGACGAACCGGAGACGAACATGGCCTTCAAGTTCAAGGATCTGCTCATCGACGTGCTGCGCGCCGGGGTCCATTGCGGACCGGCGACCATCGAGCCCGCAGGCATCGTCCACTGCGGGCCCGCGACCATCGAGCCCGGCGCCGGGGTGGTCCATTGCGGACCCGCCACGATCGAGCCGTTCGGTCCCGCGATGGTGACATTGGCGACAACGGCGACATTGGCCACCCTGGCCACGTTGGCCCTGGGGACCCCGGGCGCCCAGGATCTGGCGACGCTCAAGCGCCTGCTCCAGGATGCCCTGGCCCGGATCGAAGCGCAGGAGCGGGCGCCGGCCGGAGCCTCCCTGCCGCAGACGCGCGCCGAGGCGGAGGACCTGGAGAGCCGGCTCAAGGCCGCGCTCGCCGAGCTGGCGGAGCACAAGAAGACATTGGGGTCGTAGGAGAGGCCCCGGAGAGCCCCGGGTTTGATCGGCAGCAGAGTCTCCCACTTCCGCATCCTCGGCCGCCTGAACGGCGAGGGTGCGGGCGTCTACCGGGCCGAGGACCTCTCCGCGGGCGGCCCGGTGCTGCTCCATTTCCTGGCGCCGGAAACGGCTGACGCCGAGGCGGTGGAGCGCTTCCGCGAAGCGGCCCTGAACGCCGCGTCGCTCGGCCATCCCAACATCGCCGCGGTGCGCGAGATCGGCACCGCGGAGGACGGCCGGCTGTACCTCTCCCTGCCGCCCGCGGACGGCCAGACGCTCGAAAGCCTGCTCGCCCGCGGCCCGATGCCGCCGCGCTCGGCCATCGACCTCGCGGCGCAGATCGCCGCCGGCGTCGCCCGCGCGCACGCCGCCGGCATCGTGCACGGCGACCTGCGGCCGTCGTGCATCCTGGTGACCACCTGGAGCGAGGTGAAGGTGGCGGCCTTCGGGCTCGGCGAGCTGGCCGCGCCCCAATCAAGAGGGGAGCCGGGCGACGAGGGCGCCGCGGCCTACCGCGCGCCCGAGGTGCTGCAAGGCGGACGCGGCGGCACGGCGGCCGACGTCTGGTCGCTCGGCGTGATGCTCTACGAGATGATCGCCGGCCGGCACCCGTTCGCTGGCGCGCTGGCCGGCGCGGCGGACGGCGAGAGCGAATTGGCGGCGGCGATCCTCGGCGGCGAGCCGGAGCCGCTGCCGGTGCCGCGCGGCGGCCTGCCGCGCGGGCTCGAACGGATCGTCGCGCGGAGTCTGGAACGGCGGCCGGAAGACCGTTACCCCGACGCCCGGCCGCAGGAGCTCGCCCTGCTGCACGCCTTCGCGGCCGGCGCCACGCCGGACCTGACCGCCACCCGCGCGGAGATGCCCGCCGCGCTCGGCCACCAGCCTCCCGCCGGGCCCCCGGCCGGCTTGCCGCCCGGGGTCGGAGTGAGAGCCGGAGCCGGCGCCGGACCGACTCCCACACCGCGCGGTCTCGCCGGCCGCAAGCTCCAGTCCTACCGCATCTTCGAGCAGCTCGGCAGCGGCGCCATGTCGGTCGTCTACCGCGCCGAGGACAGCCGTCTCGAACGTTCGGTGGCGCTCAAGTTCCTCGCCCCCGAGCTGTCGCGCGACCCGCAGGCCAAGGCCCGCTTCCTGCGCGAGGCGCGCGCCGCCTCCTCCCTCGATCACCCCAACATCTGCACCATCCACGAGATCGAGGAGACCGACGACCACCAGATCTTCATTGCCATGCCCTACTACGGCGGCGAGACCCTGGCGCAGCGCATCGCGCGCGGCCCGCTGCCGCTCGACGAGGCGCTCGACATCGCTTTGCAGGTCTCGCAGGGGCTCGCCAAGGCGCACCGCAACGGCATCGTGCACCGCGACGTCAAGCCGCCGAACCTGATGCTGACCCCCGACGGCGTGGTCAAGATCGTCGACTTCGGCCTCGCCAAGCTCGCCGACTCCTCCGGCCCGCGCACCGGCCCACGCACCGGATCCGCCGGCGGCACCGTAGCCTATGTCTCGCCGGAGCAGGCGCGCGGCGAGGCGGTCGACGCGCGCACCGATCTCTGGTCGCTCGGCGTGGTGCTCTACGAAATGACCGCCGGCCGCCGGCCGTTCCTGGGCGACAACGAGCAGGCGGTGCTCTACGCCGTGCTGCGCGACGAGCCGCGCCCGTTGCCGGAGCTGCGCCCGGACGCGCCGCCGGAGCTGGCGCGCATCGTCCGCCGGCTGCTCACCAAGGACCCCGAAGCCCGCTATGCCGCCGCGGAAGGGGTGGCCGCCGACCTGCGCGCCCTGCGCGGGCCGGAAACCCTCGGCTCGCGCTCGGTGGTGACCTTCCCGCACCCCCTGCCCCGCGCGCCGCTCTGGCGCCGCCCCACCGTCCTGGCCACCGCCGCCGCGGTGGCCGTGCTCCTGGTGCTCGCCGCCGGACTCTGGTGGCAGACCGTGAACGTCGAGCGGCCGGTGACGGCCTCCTACGCGGTGGTCGCCGATCAGCCCGGCCGGGAGACCTTCCCCAGCCTCGCTCCGGACGGCGAGTCGATCGTCTACGCGCTGGAGCGCGAAGGGAGCTTCGACATCTACTGGCAGCGCGTCGGCGGCAGCAACGCGATCAACCTCACCGCCGACAACCCGGGGGTCGACACCCAGCCGGCCATCTCCCCCGACGGCAAGCGGATCGTCTTCCGCTCCGACCGCGACGGCGGCGGCCTCTTCATCATGGGCGTCACCGGCGAGTCGGTGCGCCGCGTCGCGGACGCCGGCTACAATCCGGCCTGGTCCCCCGACGGCCGCGAGATCGTCTACGCCAGCGAGCCGGTGGTCTCGCCGAGCGGCCGCGGCGCCGTCAGCGGGCTCTGGCGGATCGGCGTCGACGGCACCGGTGCGCCGCGGCCCATCCCCACCGGCGGCGACGCCGTGCAGCCGAGCTGGTCGCCGCACAACCTGCGCATCGCCTACTGGGGCATCCCCGCCGGAACCTCGCGAAGGGTGATCTGGACGGTGGCCGTCGACGGGGTGGACGGCAGCACACCCGTGCCGGTGATCGACGACGGGTCTCTCAACTGGAGCCCCACCTGGTCGCCGGACGGCCAGTTCCTCTACTTTGCCAGCGACCGCAGCGGCAGCATGAGCCTCTGGCGGGTGGCGATCGACGAAAAGACAGGAGCGCTGCGCGGCCGACCGCAGGCGATCCCGGCGCCCGTCTCGTCCGGCGTCCTGCCGAGCCTGGCGGGCGACGGCCACCACATCGCCTTCGCCGGCGGCAGCCGCACCGCCAACCTGTTCGTCGCGCCCTTCGATCCGGTGCAAAGGCAGGTCAGCGGGCTGCTGGAGCAGGTGACCCGCGGCTCCAGGGTCGTGCGCTCCGGCGAGATCTCCCCGGACGGCACCTGGCTCGTTTTCGACACCGCGGAGCCGCAGGAGGACCTCTTCGTGGCGCATCCGGACGGCACCGGCCTGCGCCCGCTCACCAACGATCCGGCCAAGGACCGCGATCCGCGCTGGTCGCCCGACGGCCGCCGCGTCCTCTTCTACTCCGACCGTTCCGGGCACTGGGAAGCGTGGACCGCCAGCCTGTCCGACGGCGCGCTCGAGCCGGTCGTTGTTGGAGACGGTGGCGGTGGCGAAGCGGTGCTCGATCCGCTCTGGTCGCCCGATGGCCAGTCGCTGGTCTACAGCCGCGGCGGCCACGGCGCGCTCGACGTCGTCCTCCTCGACCTGCGGCAACCGGCGGCGGGCCGCCGGCCGCGCCCGCTCCCCGTCTCCGGCCAGCCGCCCGCCCGCTTCGCCGTCACCTCCTGGTCGCACGACGGCAACTGGCTCGCCGGCTTCGATGATCAGGATCGGATCGTCCTCTACTCCTTCCCGGCGCAGCGCTACGAGGTACTGGCGGAGAACGGCGGAGAGGTCTGCTGGCTGCGCGATGGCCGCAGCCTCCTCTTCCTGCGCCGCGGCGCGCTCTGGCTCTTCGACCGTCCCACTGGCGAGGTCCGCAAGCTGCTCGATCCGCCGAACGGCTACCTCTTCAGCCGTCTGAGCGTCGGTCCTGGCGACCGCGTCCTCACCCTGGTGGAAGAGCCCAGCGAAGGCTTCATCGGCATGCTCACCCTGCGCTGAGCCCTCAAAAGCGGCAAAAGGGGACTGGAAACAGAGATATACTCTGCGCTGTTCAAACCATGAGTTGGAGGTGCCGTAATGTTCCAGATGAAGGATCTGACCCTGCACGTGCAGCCCGCCGGGGGCCTGCTGCTCTTCCCCAACACCTGCCGGATCTCCGGCAACGATCCCAATCCCACCGGGGACAGAACGATCTGCGCCGGCCACACCGACCCGCCGGGGCCGGGGCACGGCCGGAAGCCGGAGTCCGATCCCTGCGAAGGCTCGCGCCGGCCGGACAGCGACCACGACCGCGGCCCGCGCCGGGCCTCCGAGCTCGAAGCGCTGCGTGAGGCGCTGCGGCGGAGCCTCAGCCTGTAGGTCAAGGCATCTCCCGGCTACACCCGGCCTGCAACCGAGGGGATTCGCACCTTCTTCGCGCCAATTCGCGTCAAATAACGCGAAAACCGTAGCTCGTCCCGGATTCCCCAAGGCCAAGATGGCCTCCGGTGCCGCGAACGAGAGAGTTTCGATGTGCGAACCCGGTCAAGTTGCGGTAAAACCCGAAATGCGAGACAGCAAGCGACCGAAATTCGCGGCACCTGACGCGACATTCGCGGCGCCCGTTCTCTCGTTGACCTGTTTCTCCGAGATCGAAGCGGCGCGCGCTGCCGGTTTCGCGGCGGCGGAACGACGATTTGCATCTTTTTTTGCTTCGACGCCTCGGTGCACACTCGGGTTTTGCCGCAAACTGCGCGGGTTTCGCGGCGGGATTTTGTTCGCCGTGCTCCTATACAATTTGAGAGACAGCGCACGACACGTCAGACTCTCCAATGCCTACCGAGATCTCCGGCCCCGTGTTCGCCCTCGACGTGGACACCGACCCAGACGCGGGAGTCGTCCGTCTCCGCCTGACGGATGAGCAGGGCCGCCAGCTCGGCGCCAACCAGATGCGCCTCGCCGAGCATGGCGCGGCGCTCTGGCAGGGCGTGTTCGACACGCGCGCCTTTGTCGACACCTACGCGAACAGCGTGCGCTTCACCGACCGGCCCGCGACGGCCGCGGATCTCCTCGGCCAGATCGGCGTCTTCCTGGGGGAGAAAATCCTCGGCCCCGAGATCATGAAGGCGCTGCACGCAGGAGTGCATCAACGATCGCTCCTGGTCCGGCAGCCGGAAGCCCTGGAGGATCGCTTGGCGGCGGCTTTCGCGCGGGTGCCTTGGGAGATCGCCCGGCCCGCGGCCGGCCAGCAGCCTCTACTCGAACGCAACCTGGTGGTGCGGATGGAGACGGGCGCAGTGCCGGCCTGGGCGCCGCCGCCCCCGGGTCCCGACGAGCCTCTGCGGGTACTCCTTGTCTTCGCCGAAGCGCCGGGCTCGCCCCTGCTCGCCATGCGGCTGGAGCGGGAGCAGCTTCTCAGGCTTTTTTACGACGACGTAATGCCGCGGCGCCACATGTCTGTGGATGTTCTCTGCCACGGCGTCACTCGCGAGGCTCTGCGCGAGAAGGTCCGCGACGCTTCCGGTTACCACGTAGTGCACTGGAGCGGCCACGGCCATCACAACCTCCTGGAGTTGCTGGGCGCGGACGGCAAGCCGGACCGGATGACGGGCGCCGAGCTTGTCAACCTTTTCGCCGAGGCCGGCGGCTTCATCCCTCAGCTTGTCTTCCTGAGCGCTTGTCTTTCAGGCACCCTGGTCAACGTTCGCGACTGGGCGTCGCTGGAAGCCGCTCTCCGCAAGGGGGAAACAGGCACCCGGAAGGCGACGCCGAAGCCGGAAGAGATCAAGGACCTGATCTCGGAACAGCCGGGCTACACAGGCACGGCCCTCGCCCTCCTGGGCGCGGGTGTGCCGCAGGTGGTGGCGATGCGCTACGAGGTCGGCGAGGCTTACGCCCGCGACCTCGCCGTTCTCTTCTACCGCGGGTTGCTCGCCGACACCAGCCTCAAAGCGCCGGCGAGCGCGCTGGCAGTAGCCCGTAAGGAGTTGCTGGAGCGCGAGGCCGGCGATCACGACCCGGTCGATCACGCTACCCCACTCCTTTTCGGCCGTGCCGTGGGCCCTCTTCCGATGCCCAACGGGCGCAGTTCCGCTGCTCGCACACGGTGGCCGCAGCCGCAGCCACTCCTCCCGGATAGCCGCGAGCTCAACCGACCCGCGGAGTTGGTGGGCCGCGGGGAGCCCCTGAGCCGGCTGCGCCGGTGCCTGGAGGAAGGCCGGCCGGCTGTGGCCCTGGTCCAAGGTCTGGCCGGCCTGGGCAAGACCGCTCTGGTGGCCGAGGGGATCCACCTATGGCATCGCCGCTTCGAAGGCGTCTTCGCCTTCCAGTCGAAGCCACTGCCTCTCTCCCTCGATGATTTCCTGCGCCAGCTCGATCTGCGGCTCGCCCTCCACAGCAGTACCTACGACGAGTTGTGCAAGGAGAAACCCCACTCTCGGATCTATCTCCCGCCCGGGAAGCCTCTAAGCGGCGAGGCGCGCTGGCGAAAGATGCGCGACAACCTGCTCGGGGCCATGCGCAATGAGCGCTTGCTGCTGGTGCTCGATAACTTTGAGACGCATCTCGAAAAGGTTGCGGGGAAGGACGGCTACTCCTGCACGGACCCGGAGTGGGACCGCCTCCTGCGCCATCTGGCCGAGAACCTGCCGGCGAGCGGCTCGCGCCTCCTCGTGACGTCGCGCCATCGGCTGTCCGCGCTCGCCGCACCGGAGAACGTGCTATGGCTGCCGCTGGGCCCATTGCCGATGGCCGAGGCGGTGCTGTTCCTCCGAGGAAGCGAGGTCCTGCGGCGCCTGGCCTTCGGAGACGAGGCCGGCCTCAAGCTGGCGCTTCGGCTCCTCGAAGTGAGCCGCGGCCATCCGCTGATTCTTACTCGCCTTGGCGCTTTGGCCAGCGACCGGCAGGCTCTGTCGCAGGCTCTCGACGAACTCGATACCAAGGGGCTCGACCGGCTCCCTGATGTTTTCGCACCTCGACTGTCCGAGGCCGAACGCGAGCGGGAGCGTGCCTATCTAAAGGACGTGGCGGTCGGCTCCGTGGATCTGCTGATCCATCGCGCTTCGCCAGATGCGCGGAGGCTCCTCTGGTTGGTGACACTGGCGGCGGAGCCGGTGACGGAGGATCTGATCCGGGGGGTCTGGACGGAAGGGCTCGAGGCCGTTTCGTCAATCGATCCGCTGCTCAAGGAGCTCACAGAAGAGGGACTACTGACGGTGGGAGAGGGAGGCGTCTACGAGTTTCACGAGCTGGTCCGCGAGCGGACCGCCGGCTGGATGGCGGCTCGTCCCGAGGAGAAGGGCGGCGGGCGGCGGGAGAAACAGGTTTGGCTGGCATACGGGAAGCTCTACGCTACGACGTTTCAAGCTCTCCGAGGAGAGGGCGCAATGGAGTTAGCGTTGGAGGCTGGCCGGCGGGGAATCTCCTATCTCGTCTGGGCGCAGGCCTTCGACCTTCTGGGCTCCTTCGCCAGCGGGGTTGTGACTTCGACCCGGGATCCGCGGTTGCTGCGCCAAGTGATTGCCGAGCTCGAAGGGGTCGTCAAACAGGTTCCTCCGGGCAAGGGACGTTGGAGCCTGCGGACCAACCTGGCGGATGCGTTGGACAGCGCCGGCCAGTCGGACGCGGCACTCCAGTTCTACGAGCAGGCGGTGGCGGAGGCCCAGAATGCAGGGCACTGGAGCCACGTGGGAACGATTTGTCTGAACTGGGCGAATGCGCTGAGAACTGTCGGTCGCCTGAATGACGCAAAGCTCGCCCTCCTGCGAAGCGCTAGAGCCGCATCGAGAGCCGGCTCGCCCCTCATAGATGTTCTCGGAAGCGAGTTGGAAGCGCTCCGCATCGATGTAATGCAGGGTGAAGCGGACCGGGCCCTGCCAGAAGTCGAGAACCGGCTCCAGAATGTCCGAGACTGGTGGCGACGGCTTCGAGCGGGCGAAACGGTTTCGGAAGTTTCCGATGCTGACTTTCTGGCGCGAGCACTGCTTTCGGGCCTGGACATCGCTCGCCAAGCCAATTTGGCGCTCGAACGGTGGGAGGCCTGCCTCGACGTCATCACTGAGATTGAAGAAATCCGGCGAGCGCTTGGCGAAGGGGAGAACGAGTTGGCCAGGACCCGCTTCAATCGGCATTTTTCTCTGCTGCAGCTCGGCCGCCTTGATGAGGCCCAGCGGCTCCTTGAGAGTTGCCTGGGCGTCTTTCGCGGAGTGGGTGATCTGGCGGAAGAAGCCCGGACCCTCTCGGCACTGGCCAACCTGTGGGCCAAGCGGGAGGACTTTGAGCAGGCCGTCGGCTTACTGCGGCAGGCGCTAGCGGTCCGCAACAGGCTCTCTGGTCTTGTGGATCGGTCCATTTCGCATGGAAACCTTTCACTTTACCTTGACAGTTTGGGGGCGGGTGAGGAATCGGCTCGGCATCTGCTGGCTCGGATCGGCTACGACCTCGTCATGGGGCATGGACAACTCTTGGCGATTGCCGTGGGCAACCTCGCAATTGACGTGCGCCGCGCCGTGACCTCGGGGGGACGCTACGAACTGCCCAGGCTCGCCGAGTTGCTGACGCGCCCCGAGTTCGAGCCGCTCCAGCGGACGCTCGCGGACAGGAAGGTTGGGCTCGACGAGCTTCAGGCGAAGATCGACCAGCTGGTCGAGGAGGTATGGCGGGGGGTGGAAACGGAGGGCTGAACGTTTCGAGGCCGGCAACGGCTCGTCGGACAATCCTACCCACTCATTGCCCCGACCGCACCGAGCCGTTGGACGTTTCCACCGCGTAATTCCCGGACCAAAGCGAGTTATTGCCGGACCGGGGTGAGTTATTTCCGGACGGCCCCGAGTTGGGGCGCCGCCGCTCCGAAGTATTGGCGGACACAAACGAAGTATTGCCGGACAGCCCCGAAGTATCTCCGGACAGCCCCGAGCCGTTTGGCGGTCGCCCCGCGTTATTGCCGGACCGAAGGGCGTTGTCGGCGGACCGGGAACCGTCATCGGCAGACCCAGCAGTCTCTTCGAGCAGTGGGGACGGATGGACGACTGTGTCAGACTCTCGGCGCCGTGGACCACTACCGCATCCATGAAACGTTGGGCGGCGGCGGCATGGGAGTCGTGTACCGGGCGGAAGACACCCGGCTCGGCCGGACCGTCGCGCTCAAGTTCCTGCCTCCGGAGCTGACCCGGGATCCGGTGGCGAAGGCGCGGTTTCTCCAGGAGGCGCGCACCGCCTCCGCGCTCGATCATCCGAACATCTGCACCATCTATGACGTCGGCGAGACCGGCGACGCCCGCCTCTATCTCTCCATGCCCTGCTACGACGGCGAGACTCTCCGCCAGCGGCTGGACCATGGACCGATGCCGGTGGACGACGCGGTCGACGTCGCCTGGCAGACGGCGCGCGGGCTCGCCAAGGCGCATCGGCAGGGGATCGTCCACCGCGACATCAAGCCGGCGAACCTGATGCTCACCGCCGACGGGGTGGTGAAGATCCTCGACTTCGGCATCGCCAAGCTGGCCGGCGCGGCGGGGATCACCATGACCGGCCTCCCGCTCGGCACCCCGGCGTACATGGCTCCCGAGCAGATGCGCGCCGAGGAGGTCGACGCCCGCACCGATCTCTGGTCGCTCGGTGTCGTGCTCTACGAGATGCTCGCCGGCCGCCGGCCGTTCCCGGGCGACCACGAGGTGGTGGTGCGCCACGGCATTCTCAACAACGAGCCGGAGCCGTTGACCAGGCTGCGCCCCGAGGTGCCGCGCGAGCTTGAGCGGATCGTCTCCTGCCTGCTCGCCAAGGACCGCGAGGCGCGCTATCCGTCGGCCGATCACTTCCTCTCCGATCTGCGGCCGCTGGTGGTCACCCCCTCCGGCTCGCGGATGACCTCGGCGACCACGACGGCCACCGCCCGGCCACGGCGGCGCTGGCTCGGCGCCGGCCTGATCGCCGCAGGCCTTCTCGCTGTCGCCGTGCTCGGCCTCTTCGCCTGGCGGTCCCTGCGCCCGCGGCCGGCGCCGCTCCCCTCGATCTTCACCCGGCTGACCGATCTGCCGGGCATCGAGGAGCAGCCGAGCCTCTCGCCGAGCGGCGACTACTTCGTCTACGTCAAGACGGTGAACGGGAACAGGGACATCTTCCTGCAACGCTCCGGCGGCGCGCCGCGCAATCTGACCGCCGACTCGCCGGCCGACGACTCCGAGCCCGCCTACTCCCCGGACGGCACCCAGATCGCCTTCCGCTCCGAGCGCGACGGCGGCGGCATCTATCTGATGGGAGCCACGGGAGAATCGGTCCGCCGTCTCACCGCCGCCGGCTACAACCCCGCCTGGTCGCCGGACGGTAAGGAGATCGTCTACGCCACGGCGCCGGGGGACAACCCGCAGGAGTGGGGGCCGAAGAGCCGCCTGTGGCGTTTCGATCTGGTGACCGGCCGAGCCCGCCAGATCGCCGAGACCGACGCCGTGCAGCCGAGCTGGTCGCCCAACAACCGGCGTATCGCCTACTGGGGTGTCCTGCCGGGGAGCGCGCAGCGGGTCGTCTGGACCGTGCCGGTCGACGGCGGAAAGCCCGTGCGCGTCACCGACGGCGACTCGCTGAGCTGGAGCCCGGTCTGGTCTCCGGACGGCCGCTCTCTGTACTTCGCCAGCGACCGCAGCGGCAGCATGAACCTCTGGCGGGTGCCCATCGACGAGTCCTCCGGCAGGGTCCAGGGAGAGCCGGAGGCGGTCACCAACTCGTCGCAATGGAATGGTCCGCTCCGGCTGTCGAAGGACGGCCGCCGCATTATCTACGCCACCCGCGAGGAACGCTCGAACCTCGAAAAAGTCGCGTTCGATCCGGGGGACCCCAAGGTGACCGGGACGCCGGCCCCCATCACCCAGGGCTCGCAAGTGGTAAGCCTCGGCTCGGTGTCGCCCGACGGCCGCTGGCTGGTGTACCGCAGCCTGGCGCCGCAGGAGGATCTCTTCCTGGTGCGGCCGGACGGCACCGGCCTGTTGCAGCTCACCCGCGATTCCGCGAAAGACCGCGGCCCGGTGTGGACACCCGACGGGCGCATCCTCTTCTTCTCCGACCGCAGCGGGAGGTACGAAGCCTGGGCCATCCACGCGGACGGCAGCGGGCTCCAGCAGCTCACCTCCACGCAAGGCGAAGCCGTCTACCGCCCCATCGCCTCACCTGACGGAAAATGGCTGGCCTGCAGCCTCGGCTTCACGCACACGGCACGGATCGACCTCGGTCTGCCCTTGCCGCAACGGGTCCCCGAGCCGCTGCCGGCACCAGAGCCGAACGTCGCCTTTTTCCCCAATTCCTGGTCGCAGGACGGGCAACGTCTGGCGGGCACCCATTCCGGCTATGGCATCCTCATCTTTTCGTTTGTCACGCGGACCTACGAAAAACTGACCGCCCAAGGCGAATATCCCGTATGGATGCATGACAGCAGGCGGCTGCTCTACCTGAATGAGGGAAAGGTCCGCGTCCTGGACAGCCGGACGAAAGAAACGCAAGACGTGCTGATTCCGCCCGCCGGATCGAGCTTCAAGGGCCTCGACCTGAGTCCGGACGAACGCACCTTGTACCTCGGCCGCGCGACCCCGGAAGGAGACGTCTGCATGCTGGCGGCACGCGAGGGCGCGCGCTAAGATGCGATACAATCGCACGAACGGTGAACACTCAGCGGAGGTGTGACTTGAGCTTCGAAGCGAGGGATCTGGCGATCAAGCTGTCCGTAGATGAGGCAGGAAACGAGGCGCCGTGGCTGGCTTGTCCGGGGTGCGACAGCACAGGCGCACCGAAACCCGGCTGCCACCCGCCCTCCGCGCCCTGCAAACCCCCCAGCCACCCGTGCGTGGCGCAGTCCAAGAAGGCTGAAACCTTTGACTCCGGCGTAGCAGGTCTGCTCGCGTTGCGGCAACAGCTTCAGAGCGCGCTCTCGCCGAACGTTTGACTTCTGCGCGAGATGAGCCGGCTTTCTTCGGGAGCCGGCTGCCTGGTCTGACGCGGCTCTGGTTACGAGTCGCGGAAGACGGCGTCGAGTCGCTCGGCGGTCACGGCACGGTCGAACCATTCCAGGAGAACAGCGCGCTCGGCCCTCGTGATCCGCTCCTGGACTCCCCTGGGGAGAGCGCCAAATTTCTTCTCCAACAGGCGGACCAGGGCTTGGGCTTCTCCTTCCGTGCGGCCTTTCTGAAGGCTCTCTTCAGCGAGCTTCCGATTCCATTCGTCGATTCGTTCGGCCAACATGGTTTCCACCTCCTCCAGGCTCATTCGTGCGGGGATCTCATCAGGCGACAGCCCCAGGCGAGGGAGGACGACTCCTCCCAGCAAGGCCTCGAAGGCGTGCCGCAAGGAATCCTCCTCAGGCCTCACGTGCTGCCGCACCCGCGAGACGCCGGCGATCATCTCGTCCCAGGCCGCGCTCCTCTCCAGCCGGAACAGATCGGCCACCGGACTGTCGCTCGCTTCGAGCAGGGCCAGCGATACCTTCGCCTCGTGAATAAGGAAGTAGCGAAGATGTGGCACGTACTGCTCGGCCGAGGTGTCCAACCTCTCGATCAGCTCGGAGAGGTCCAGAGGCGTCCCCCAGGGACTCACTCCATTGTAAATGACCACGGGGATCACGAGAGGCAGCTTGCCCGATTTCGGCAGGCGCCCTCCGGCGATCAGGAATTCGAAGAACAATCCCATGTACGTCATCAGGCGGACCGGCATGTAGCGGTCCGGCCGGGACTGGAACTCGAGCAGGATGTAGACGTAGACCGGCTCGTCATTGTCCAGACGCCGGAACTTCCAGATGACGTCGCTTTCCCGTTTCTTGTGGCCTCGCGAGGTGAAGGTGCTCGGAACCATCTCGGCCGAGGCCAGGTCGATTCGGCTCACCCAGGCTTCGCCAAGGATCTCCCGGAGGAGATCGCGCACCATTCGGGCATGGGAGAAGAGCAAACGATAGCTGGAGTCGTGGTGTCCCAAGAGTTTTTTTCCTTTGCGGCAAGCATAGCAAAGGCGCATCGTTTCGAGAATCGCACTCACGGGTCCGGCGTTCCGATGGCGGCGCGGCTCTGCTACACTGCCGCGCGTCGACTCTTCTGCCAGACTTTCCCTGAGGGACCGCAGTTGCCCACCGGCCAGTCGAGGAGCCTTGTGCGTTGAGCGGTAACGCCATTCCCGGATACGAGATCCTCGAACGGCTCGGCGAGGGTATCTTCGGCACGGTCTACAAGGCCCGGGACCTGGAGCTCGACCGCTTCGTGGCGCTGCGCGTCATCCCGGAGCGCCGCTTCGGCTCGCGGGAGGACCGCTGGCGCCTGAGCCGCGAGTCGGCGACCCTGGCAGGCCTCGATCATCCCAATCTCTGTGCCGTCTATCAGACCGGCGACGCCGACGACGGCGCCCTCTTCGTGGCCGCCGCGTTCTGCGAGGGCGAGACGCTGGCGCGCCGGCTGCTTCGCGGTGCCCTGAAGCCGGCGGTGGCGGTCGACTTCGCGGCCCAGATCGCGGCGGGCCTGGCGCGCGCTCATGAGCGCGGCATCGTCCATCGCAATCTGCGGCCGACCAACGTCTTCGTGGCCGCGGACGGACGCGCCAAGATCGTCGACTTCGGCCAGCCCGGCGTCGGTGAGCAGACCCTCTTCGCGGCACCCGACGCGGCGCCCACCGCCGCCTGCTACGCCTCGCCCGAGCAGCTCCACGGCGAATGGACCGATGCCCGCTGCGACATCTGGGCCCTCGGCGCCATGCTCGCCGAGATGATCACCGGCCGCCGGCCGGCGGCGCTGGAGCCGTTCGGACCCCTGCGGGCGCTGCAACCCGAAGCGCCCGAGGAGCTGGAGCGGATCGTGGCGCGGGCGATGGCGGCGCACCCGGCCGACCGCTACCCGAGCGCCGAGGAGATGCGCGACGACCTGCGCGGGCTCGGCCCGTCGTCGTCGCGGACGGCGCCGGCCCTCGCCTCGTCTCCGTCCGCTGCTCCGGCCGGCCCCGTCGGGCACTACCGCATCCTGGAACGCATCGGCGGCGGCGGCATGGGTATCGTGCACCGCGCCGAGGACCTCCGCCTCGGCCGCACCGTCGCGCTCAAGCTCCTGCCGCAGGACCTGAGCCGCGACGCGGTGGCCAAGGCGCGCTTCCAGCAGGAGGCGCGCGCCGCCTCGGCGCTCGACCACCCCAACGTGTGCACCATCTTCGACGTCGGCGAGACCGCCGACGGCCAGCTCTACATCGCCATGCCCTGCTATGAGGGCGAGACGCTGCGCGACCGCCTGGAGCGCGGCGCGCTGCCGGTGGACGAGGCGGTGGACGTCGCCACCCAGATCGCCCGCGGCCTCGCCAAGGCACACCGCCGGGGGATCGTGCACCGCGACGTCAAGCCGGCGAACCTGATTCTCACCACCGACGGCGTGGTGAAGATCCTCGACTTCGGCATCGCCAAGCTGACCGGCGCGGCGGCCGATCTCACCCGCGCCGGCTCGACGGTCGGCACACCGGCCTACATGGCGCCGGAGCAGATGCGCGGCGACGAGGTGGACGCGCGCAGCGACCTGTGGTCGCTCGGGGTGGTGCTCTACGAGATGCTCGCCGGCCGCCGGCCGTTCCCCGGCGAGCACGCGTCGATGGTGCGCGAGGCGGTGCTCAACCAGCAGCCGGAGCCGCTGGCGCAACGGTGTCCCGAGGTCCCGCCGGTCCTGGAGAAGCTCACCGCCGGCCTGCTGGCCAAGAATCCGGCCGACCGGCCGCAGACCGCCGAGCAGGTGATCGCCGAGCTGCGCACCCTGTCCGGCCACTCCGGACCCTCCGGCAGCACCGCGACCGCGCTCGCCGCGACGGCCGCCGCGATGCCGCAGAAAGCGCAGAAAGCGCAAGAACCGCAGGGAGCGCTGCGCAACCGCCGCATGCTCCTGGGCGCCGCCCTGCTGGCGATCGCCGCGCTCGCCGCGATCGGTGGCTACGTGCTGCGGCGCGGCGGCGAGCGGCCTGCCGAGGCGCCGCGCCCGCCGCAGGGAGCGATCTTTTCGCGTCTCACCGACCAGGACGGCCGCGAGACCTTCCCCAGCATCTCGCCGGACGGCAACTACTTCGTCTACGTCAAGTCGATCGCCGGCAACGCCGACATCTATCTGCAGCGCACGGCCGGCGGCAATCCGATCAATCTCACGCCGGACTCGCCGGCCGACGACACGCAGCCCGCCTACTCGCCGGACGGCAACCAGATCGCCTTCCGCTCCGAGCGCGACGGCGGCGGCCTCTTCCTGATGGGAGCGACCGGCGAGTCGGTCCGCCGGCTCTCCACGTCCTGCTACAACCCGGCCTGGTCCCCCGACGGCAAGGAGATCCTCTGCGCCACCGAGGGCATCTCGGATCCGTTCCTGCGGCGCACCGACAGCCACCTGGTGCGCATCGACATCGCGAGCGGCCGCGAGCAGAGCGTGCGGACCGGCGACGCGGTGCAGCCGAGCTGGTCGCCGCACGGTTTGCGGATCGCCTACTGGGGACGGTCGCACGAAAGCGCGCAGCGCATCCTGTGGACCGTGGCACCGGACGGCGGCGAGCCGGTCAAGGCGGTCGACGACGGATTCCTGAACTGGAACCCGCTGTGGTCGCCCGACGGCCGCTATCTCTATTTCGCGACCGACCGGAGCGGCAGCATGAACCTGTGGCGCCTGCCGATCGACGAGGCCACGGGCAAAATGCGCGGCGAGGCGGAGCCGATCCCCACGCCGTCGCCGTGGAGCGGGCTGATGAGCCTCTCGCACGACGGCCGGCGGCTGGTCTATGCCATCAATGAGAGCAAGACCAAGATCGAGCGCGCCGACTTCGACCTGGCGCGCGGCGCCGCCGGCCCGCTCCTGCCGGTGCCGCTCGGCTCGCGCGCCATCCGCTCGGCCGCGCCGTCACCGGACGGCGAGTGGATCGCCTATGACACCTCGGCGCCGCAGGAGGACCTCTTCGTCGTCCGCCGCGACGGCAGCAGCGCGCGCCGCCTCACCAGCGATCCGGCCAAGCACCGCATTCCGCGCTGGTCGCCCGACGGCAAGCGCATCCTCTTCTACTCGAACCGCGGCGGAAAATACGAGGCGTGGACGATCGCGGCCGACGGCAGCGACCTGCGCCAGGAGACGAAGATCCCCGGCGAGCCGGTGTTCGATCCGTTCTGGGCGCCGGACGGCAAGCGCATCCTCGCCTCGCTGGGTTTTTCCGGGCCGGTCGTCATCGACCTCGCCGGGAGCGTCGAGCAGCGCCGGCCGCAACGCATCGCGATGCCCGAGGCGGCGGCTTTCTCCGCCAACGACTGGTCGCCGGACGGCACGCGTCTGATCGGCTTCGGCCGCGACAACGAGCTGATGGTCTACGACTTCACCACCCGCTCGGCGCTGGACCTGGGTACGATCGGCCGCGGACCGTTCTGGCTCCCGGACAGCCGGCAGGCGGTCTATCTGAACGACGGCGTCCTCAGCCTCGTCGACACCCGCACGAAGGCGACGAAAAAACTCCTCGCGCCGCCGCCGGGGTCGACGTTCGCCTTCGTGCGGCCGGCCGCCGACGGGCGGTCGCTGGACCTCGTCCGGGCGATCGACGAAGGGGACATCGGCCTGGTGTCCCTGCCTTGACGGCCAGATCGTTTATACTGGAGATCTTCGCTCGACGACGTCTATCCCAAGGAGGATCTGATGAGCTTCAGGATCATGGATCTGATGGTCGATGTGACACCCATGCCCCTCGCCGCCTGCCCGAACTCGGGGCCAGGAGGGGGAGCAGACCCCGACGACTCCCCGGACGACTGCCCGAACTCGGGACCGACGGGCTTCTCCGGCTCGTGGCCCGAGGAGGCCGCCCTCCCGGAGCTGCGCCGCCAGCTCCGGGCGACCCTGGAAGCCCGGGTCTGATCTCAGGGATCTCCGCGCCGATGCCGTCCACTCCGGCCCAGGAGATCCTTCTCACCGCCAGACTGCGCGCCAATCCGCTCTATGATCTCGTGCTCTACGACCGGCTGTCCGCTCCGGAGCGGACAGCCCTCGCCGAGCTGGCGAAGGATCCCGGCTTCTATGGGGTGCTGCGGCACCGTGACAGTGCGACGCCATCGCTGAAGTCGGTCGACCGCGACACCGCTCTCCTGTTCCTGACCCTCCGCGAGCCGGCGGAGCTGCCGTCCTACGTCCGCGCCCAGCTCGGCCAGGCGGCGATGCGCACCGTCGCCCGCCTGGTCGCCGACGGCGTGCTCGAAGTCGAGAGCGGCGGCGCCTATCTGTCCGGCGCCGCGGCGCTGGCCCGGCTCCCGATGTCTGGAGGCAAACCGGCTCCCGGCGAGCGCGGCGGCCGCATCGCCACCCTGTCGGTCGCCGCGCTGCGCTACGGCCAGGCCCTCGCCTTGAACGATCCGGCGCTCCTCACCTGGCGCCTCTACGCCTACAACCGGCAGCCGCTCACGCCGCGCTGGCAGCGCCTGGTCCCCGATCCGGAAGCGATGGCGCGGCATCTCGGAATCGGCGCCGGGGGAGCGCACCGCAAGCTCCTCGACAGCGCCTGGCTCCCGGCCGAGATGGCCGGCTGGATGGCCTGGTTTGCCCGGCCGCGCGCCGGGGAAGCCGGCGAGGGCGGCCCCGGAAGGCGCTCCGGCGGGCCGACCTGGAAGCTCTATGTCAGCCCGCGGGCCGAGGCGCTCGCCGAGAGCTTCGGCGCCGTGCTCGAAGCGCTGACCGCGGCGCGGGCGCTCCAGTTCAAGGTCGGCTGCGACGCCGGCGGGCTGCTGCGGCCGGACAAGGTGGTCGCCTACTTCCCCTCCTACGAGCGGCTGGCCGCGGCGGCCGGCTCGGTGCTGGCGCGGCTCGACGGCGCCCCGGCGCAGGGTGTGCCGTTCACCGCCGAGATCGGCGGCGGCGGTCTCCTCTCCTGGGGTGTCGATCCGCCCGACGCCGAACGCTCGGTGCTCGGCGGCGGACGCGAGAGCTGGCGCGTCTGGGTGTCGCACCGCCTGGCCTGGGCGCTCAGCGCGGCACAGACATCGGCACGCAAGACGCCGGACGCGTTGGTCGAGCCAATCGAGCCGTGGCGCTTCGCGCTGGAACGGGTGCGCCTCGAAGGGGTCGACACCGAGACGTGGGCTCCCGGCGCGGCGCTGTGGAAGGAGGACTGAGGCGTGGCGATCACCGATCCGCTCGTGCTGCCGCCGGACGTCCTGCTGCTCCCCGTCGCCGGCCTCGCCGAGGAGGTGCGCAGCCGGTTCACCTATGAGGCGGGCGATGTGGCGATCACCCATCCGCGGCTGCGGACGCCGTCGCGCGTCCTCGACGCCCGCTCGGCCGAGCTGCTCGCCGAGTTCCGGACGCCGCGCACCATCGTGGAGGCGGTGATCCGCTTCAGCCAGGCGCACGAATCCGATCCCGAGACGACGCTGGAGGAGGCCTATCCGCTGCTCCAGGGGCTGCTCGAATCCGGTTTCCTGGTGCCGGAGGCGGCGCCCGAAGCCGCGGGGATCCTGCCGTCGCTGCGCCCCGGCGAGGAGATCGCCGGCCTGGAGGTCCGCGAGTGCGTGCGGGGGCTGGAAGACACCGAGATTTATCTGATGCAAAGCGTGACGCAAAGCGTGATGAAGCAGGCGGACGGCGGCGCGGTGGCGCTCAAGATCGAACGGCCTTCGGCGGCCGGCCGGCTCGGCGGCCTCTTCGCCCGCGAGGGAGCGATCCTCGCCGCGCTCGCTGGCAGCAGCGTGCCGCGGCTTCTGGCGGCTGGAGAGACGGCAGGGCGGCGCTGGCTCGCCCTGGAATGGATCGCCGGCGTCGACGCCGCCACCGCGGCCTGGGAGCTGCGGCGCTCCGGAGCGGCCGGCCGGCCGGGCCTTCTCGATCTCCTGCGCCGCATCACCGCGGTCTACGCCGGCCTCCACGCGCGCGGCGTGGTCCATGGCGACGTGCACCCCTACAACCTCCTGGTGGAGAAGGACGGCGGCATCCGCATCCTCGACTTCGGCTACGCCCGCTGGTCGAGCCGGCTCGGCCTGCCGTCCAGCCTCGACCCGCCGGGGCGGGCCGGCGTCGCCTTTTTCTACGAGCCGGAGCAGGCGGCGGCGCTACGGGCCGGCGAGGCCGCGCCGGAGGCGACCGAAGCCGGCGAGCAGTACGCTCTCGGCGCGCTCCTCTATCTGCTCGCCTGCGGGGCGCACTATCGCGACTTCTCGCTGGAGCGCGCGGAGATGCTGCGTCAGGTCGCCGCCGAGCCGCCGCTCCCGTTTGCCGAGCGCGGCGCCGAGCCCTGGCCCGATCTCGAAGCCGTCCTCTACCGCAGCCTGAGCAAGGAGCCCGGTGAACGCTTCGCCTCGCTGGCGGACCTCGCGGCGGCGCTGGACCACGTTACGGTGCCCCTCCCCTCGCCCGGCCTCGAAACCTGGGGGCTGGGCCGGCCGGCCGGAGAGGCCGAATCCGCGGCGCTGCTGGCCCGCGTGCTGGAGCGGGTCGGCGAGAGCGGTGCGGTGTTCGCGGCCGGCCTGCCGGAGCCGCCCACCGCGACGATCAACTACGGCGCCGCCGGCATCGCCTGCACGCTCTACCGCATCGCGCTCGCCCAGGAGGACGCCGGCCTCCTCTCCCTCGCCGATGTCTGGGTGGAGCGGGCGGTGGTCGCGGCGACAGCCGCTCTGCCGGAGGCGTTCTACAATCCGGACCGCGAGATCACCGAGGCGACCGTCGGCACCCTTTCCGCCTATCACAGCCGGACGGGGATCGAGGCGCTGCGGGCGCTGATCGCCCACGCGCTCGGCTTCCCCAGCCTGCAGAGCGCGGCCATCGAGGCGTTCCTGACCCTCGCCCGCGTCCCCTGTGAGAACCCGGACCTGACCCTCGGCCGCTCGGGGCATCTGCTGGCCGCCTGCCTGCTCCTCGACACCCTGACCGGCGACGGTCCAGCCGGTGACGCTCTGGCCGAACGCCGCCGCGAGCTGGTCTCCTGGGGCGACGAGGTGCTGCGCGGCCTGTGGGCCGAGCTCGACGCCAAACCGGCGCTCGACGAGCGCCAGCCGCGGCCGGAGCTCGGGATGGCCCACGGCTGGACCGGGTATGTCTACGCCACCCTGCGCTGGTGCCGCGCGACAGGAACCGCGGAGCCGGCGGGCGTGGCCGCGCGGCTCGCCGAGCTCGCCGCCTGCGCCCGGCCGTCCGGGCGCGGTCTGCGCTGGAAGTGGTACAGCACGCCGGCCGGCGACGTCTTCATGCCCGGCTGGTGCAATGGCGCCGCCGGCATGGTCTATCTCTGGACGCTCGCCGCCGAGAGGCTGGGCGATCCCTCCTACCGTGCCCTGGCCGAAGGCGCCGCCTGGAACGCCTGGGAAGCCGGGGACGGCAATGCTAATCTCTGCTGCGGCCTCGCCGGCCGCGCCTACGCCCTGCTGCGGCTGTGGCAGACGGGTGGCGGTGCAGAATGGCTCGACCGCGCCCGCGTCCTGGCCGGCCGGGCCGCGGTGGAGATCGCCCGGAGCAACGAGCCACCGGACAGCCTCTACAAGGGCGAAGCGGGAGTGGCGGCCCTGATCGCCGATCTCGCCCGTCCCGAGTCGGCTGTCCTGCCGTTCTTCGCGGAAGAAGGTTGGACCTGATGCCTGCGGATGAAAGAAACCATGAATGCCCTGAACGCAATGAAGACCTGTGTCCTGGCCGGGCTGTGCGCCCTGCCCTTCCTGGCGGCCCCTCTTCGCGCTGAAACCGCCGGCTGCACCCTGACGGAAGATCTCCATCCCGGCGGCCAGCGCACGACCACGCTGACGCTGGACCTCAAAGGCGACGAGGTCGTCGGCCTGGTCTACGACGTCAGCATCGCCCTCACGGGCAAGACCGGCGTCAGCACCGTCCACCTCGCGCTCTCCGCCGACAACGGCATGTCGCGCTGGACCCGCTCCGGCACCAGCCTCCGGGTTGTCGACACCAGCCGGGTCGAGGACACCCTCGACGGCGCCTATGTCCAGATTGACCAGATCGACGAGCTGCCGGACGGCTACCGTCTGGACCTCTCCCACGTCTCCCGCAACCACTTCACCAACGAGGCGGACATCCAGCAGACGGTAACGTTCAAACGGAGCGACAAGGCCTGCACCGTGGTCTACCGCACCGCGCAACCGAAAAACTGAACGTTCGATCGGTTTCCTGAGGGGATCGGGCACTCCGGTTCGTTCTACCCGCAGAAGGACAACGGGGAATGAACGAGCGAAGACACCGAAACCCTTTTTCAAATATCAGGAGACGAAGCCATGAAAACTGCAAAGAAAATCCGGACCGAGAAAGATTCAGTCGTCCCGACGATCGACACCTACGACGCCACCCCGCCGCCGCCCGATCAGCCCCCCACGACCTGAGCGCCCTTCCAGAAGCGGCGACCGGAAAGCGCACGGCGCTCTCCGGTCGCCGCTTCCGCTACACTGAGCGGGCATGCGTCCGCATCGCGGCCCGGCCCTAGCCCTCCTGGTCCTCTTGCAGGCCACCTCGGCGGCGTCCGCCGAAACCCGCACACTGGCCGACTGTCAAGCCCGGTTCGCCGCGCAGCCGGAGCTCCGGGAGTCGGCCGACTGCTTCTATGAAGTCGGCAAGGCGCAAGGGACGGTCACCGAGGCGGCGCGCCAGGTCAAGGAGCTGCTGGCGCGCAATCCCCGGCTGCCCTGGCTGTCGTTCATCCTGGGCAGCATCGAGTGGGAGGAGCCGGCCCGTGCGGAGGTCCTGTTCCGGGACGCCGCCGCGATCTTTGCCTCCCGCCACGACGTCTACGGCGAGATCCTCGCGCGGGCGGCTCTGCACAGCATCCTCCTCAAGCTGGGCCGCCCTGCCGAAGCCGGCGTGGAAGTACAGCGCGCCACCGCCATCGCCCAAGGGTCCGGCGATCCCCTCTACATCGCCCGCGCCGAGGTGTTGGAGGCCAAGCATCTGCGGCTTCAGGGCCAGGACCTGGAACGCGCCTTCCTCCTGCTGCACCGCGCCCAGGAGGCGGCTTTCCCAAGCGGCACCTATGGCCTGAAGCGGGACTGTCTCGACGAGCTCGCCAACGTCAGCCTCTCCCTCGGCCGCCTGCAGGAAGAGCGCGCGGCGTACCGGCAACTGGCCGAGCTGGCAATCACCGCCGCCGATCATCGGACCGAAGCGATCGCGCGGTATGGCACCCTGCGGACCCTGGCCGAGGAGCTTCATGAGGTGCCCCGCCCGGAGGGCCGGCTGGAGGCGACCGAGCTGGCGCACGAGGTTCTCGCCGCGGCCACCGCCGTCGGCTACCGTGAGCTCGCGGGCCGGGCGCATCTCGTGCTGGCCCGCCTGGGGCCGCGCGACACCGCGCGCGAGCATGCCGGCCAGTGTCTCGCTATCCTCAGCCAGCCCAAGGACAGCAGCCTCTGCTGGACCGCGCTCTCCAGGCTCCAGCAGCAGAGCGGCGATCTGAGCGCGGCCCGGACCTCGGTGCAACAGGCGCTGGCCCTCGCCGGCCAGGCGCAGGACCCGTGGGCGCGGATGGAGGCCTGGCGCGAGAGCATGCGGATCAGTTGGGCGGCGCTGCCGCCGGAGCAGGCGCTGGCCGACGCGCGATCGGCCCTTGGAGCGATCGAGGCGATCCGCGACCGGCAGCGCAGCGAATCGAGCCGGGCCGGTCTGTCGGCCGTATGGTCCGACAACTACTACTGGCTCTCCGGCCGGCTGCTCGCGACAGGGGACGCCGGTCGGCTCAACGACGCTTTCGGCGTCATGGAGCGCCTGCGCGCGCGGACGCTCGTCGAGGCGCTGGAGGCGGCGCGAGCGGCGGTCGGCTCGCCGTCGCCGCTCCTGGCGCGCCAGTCCACGATCCTCGGGAACATCTCGCAGGTGCAGCGCAAGCTCCTCGACCCCGGCCTTCCCGAGGCGCACCGAGCGCAGGCCTTGCGCGACCTGCGCCGCCTGGAGATCGAGGAGGCCGAGGTCCGCAACCAGCTCGCCGCCGCGCCGGCTCCGGCGAATCCGCTGCTGCCCCTGCTACCCCTGCTACCCGGTACCGCCGTGCTGCCGCGGGTGCGGCAAGAGCTGGCGGCGGACGAGGCGCTGCTCTCGTTCCAGATCTCTCCGGACGAGGATCTCTTCCGCGACTTCGGCGGCGGCTCCTGGCTCCTCGTCTCCACGCGCAGCGGCACACGGGCCATCCACCTCGCCCGGGACCGGGTCGGCCTGCGTCCTGCCGTCGCGCTGTTCAGCGGTCTCTTCGAGCGCCGCGACGGCTCGGAGATCCGGCCGGCCGTGGACATCTACCACGTCCTGCTCGAAGCCGGGCTCGCGAGCCTGCCGCCAACGGTGCGGCGCCTGGTGATCGTGCCGGACGACGCCCTGCACCTGCTCCCCTTCGCGGCGCTGCGCCGCGCCGCGGACGAGCCTCCGCTCGCCGCCCGCTACGAGATCTCCGTCGTCCCTTCCGCCACGCTCTGGCTGCATTGGCGCACCCATCGTCCGCCGGCATCCGCCGAGCCGCTCCTCGCCCTGGCGGACCCGCAACGCCCAGGAGATTCAGGAGACTCAGGAGACTCCGGAGGCTCCAGGGAGACCGCCACCGAGCGAGCCGCCATCTTCGCCGACGGCCTGCGTCTGGGCGCCCTCCCCTTCGCGCGGCAGGAGGGCCGGACCGCGGTCCGCCACCTCGACAGCGGCAGCCTGCTGCGGGTCGGCGCCGAGGCCTCGGAAGGGTTCATCAAGCACGCCGACCTCCGCCGCTTCGCCATCCTCCACTTCGCCACCCACGCCGTGCTCGACGACCAGCACCCCGAGCGTTCCGGCGTCCTCCTCACCGCCCAGCCGGCGAACGAGGACGGCCTGCTCCAGATCCGCGAGATCGTCGGCCTGCCGCTCGACGGCCGCATCGTCGTCCTCTCCTCCTGCCGCAGCGCCACCGGCCAGATGCTGCGCGGCGAGGGGGTGATGGGCATGGCCCGCGCCTTCTTCCAGGCCGGAGCCCACACTGTGGTGGCGAGCCTCTGGCCGGTGCGCGACGACGACGGAGCGGACCTCTTCGACCGCTTCTACGTCCATCTCGGCCAGGGTCAAAGCGTCGCCGCCGCCCTGCGCGCCGCCCAGCGCGACCGCATCGAAGCCGGAGCGCCCGCCTACGCCTGGGCCGGCCTCATCGCCCTCGGCGACAGCGGCCTCATCCCCCTCCCCGGAGGCCGCAAAGGCCTCGACCTGCCACCCTGGGTGTCGGTCGCCGCCGCCGGAGCGGCCCTGCTGGTGGCGGGGCTGGCGGTGATCGCTTGGCGGCGGCGATAAAGCTCCAGTTCCATAGAAGCGGTACACTACGTGTTGTCAGGAAGCGGGAAGGCAGGGATCCCCACACGCCAGTCATGTCGAAAAGCAGCCCCCATCCGGCGGCCGAGAACCGGCCGGCCGCAGAGCCGCCGCGCCGGACCGATCCGCTCACCGGCGGCGGCGAGATGGGCGCGCTCATGCGGTCGATCGATTGGTCCACGACAGCCGTGGGGCCGGTGTCGGCCTGGCCGCAGAGCCTGCGCACCGCGCTCAGCATCCTGCTCGACACCGGCTTTCCGATGTACATCGCCTGGGGCGCGGAGTTCACCCAGTTCTATAACGACGGCTACCGGCCGATCCTCGGCTCGACGAAGCATCCGGCCGCCATGGGGCGGAGCACCCGGCAGACCTTCGCCGAGATCTGGGACATCATCGGACCGATGTTCCACGGCGTCCTCGAAGGCACCGCCACGACCGTGGTCGACTTCCTGCTGCTGCTCGATCGCCACGGCTTCGTCGAGGAGTGCTACTTCATCTTCTCGTACAGCCCCATCCGCGAGGAGGGAGGGACGGTCGGCGGCGTGCTCGTCACGGTCACCGAGACGACCGAGCGCATCCTGGGCACCCGCCGGCTCGGGACGCTCCAGGCGCTCGCCACGAGAACGCAGGAGGCCGCGACCGTCGAGGCGGCGTGCGAATCCGCGGCAGGCGTGCTGGCGGAGAATCCCGCCGATCTGCCGTTTGCCCTGCTGTATCTCCTCAGCCCCGACGGCACGGACGCGAGGCGCGCCGGCGCGGCCGGGACCGATGGGATCGACGGGATCGATGGGGCATCGCCGGGTCTCGACGTTCTGAACGCCGTCAAAACCGTTGCCGCGACCGGCGCGGCGCAGCTCCTCGCCGAGCGGCGGATCCTGGCTCTGCCGATCGGCGCGCCGGGACAGGAGCGGCCGGCCGGCGTGCTGGTCTCGGGCCTCAGCCCACGCCTTCTGTTCGACGAGAAGTACCGCAGCTTTCTCGAATTGGTGGCAGGCCAGGTCGCCACCGCCATGTCACGGGCGCGCGCGCTGTCCGAGGCCAAGGCGCGCGCCGAGGCGCTGGCCGAGATCGACCGCGCCAAGACGGCGTTCTTCAGCAACGTCAGCCACGAGCTGCGGACGCCGCTGACCTTGCTGCTCGGCCCGGCGGAGGACGCGCTCCGGCGGGCGGAGACGCTGCCGGCCGACGACGTCGAACGCTGGCGGCTCGTCCATCGCAACGGCGTCCGTCTCCTCAAGCTGGTCAATACCCTCCTCGACTTCTCGCGCATCGAAGCCGGCCGGGTGGAGGTGTCCTACGAGCCCACCGAGCTCGCGGCCTTCACCCGCGAGCTCGCGAGCCACTTCCATTCGGCGATCGAGAGCGCCGGCCTGCGGCTCGTGCTCGGCATCGAGGATCTCGGCGAGCCGGCCTTCGTCGACCGCGACATGTGGGAGAAGATCGTCCTCAATCTCCTCTCGAACGCGGTCAAGTTCACGTTCGCCGGAGAGATCGAGGTCGCGCTCCGCCGCGACGGCGAGCACGCCGTCCTGAAGGTCCGCGATACCGGGACCGGAGTCTCCGCCGAGCAGTTGCCGCTGCTGTTCGACCGCTTCCACCGCGTGCCGGGCGCTCGTTCGCGCACCCACGAGGGTACCGGGATCGGCCTGGCGCTCGTCCTCGAGCTCGTCAAGCTGCACGTTGGCACCATCACCGTCTCCTCCGTCGTCGGTGTGGGCACGGAGCTCACGGTCACAATTCCCCTCGGCTCCGCGCATCTGCCCGAAGACCGGATCGCGGCGCCCAGAACCCTCGACACGACCACCGCCGGCGCCGCTCCGTTCGTGGAGGAGGCGCTGCGCTGGCTACCGGTCGACAGCCCCGCGCCGCTATCGAACCCGCCGGACACGCCGGAGACCACCAGGCCGCGCATTCTGCTCGCCGATGACAACGCCGACATGCGCGAGTATGTGACGCGCCTCCTGCAAGAGCGGTGGGACGTCGAAGCCGTCGCGGATGGCGCCGCAGCCCTGGCGCGGGCGCGGCAGGCGCCGCCCGATCTCATCCTCTCGGACATCATGATGCCCGGCCTGGACGGCTACGGGCTGCTCCAGGCCCTGCGCGCCGAGCCGGTGACGCAGGGCATCCCGGTCATCTTCCTCTCCGCGCGGGCCGGCGAGGAGTCGCGCATCGAGGGCCTTTCGGCGGGCGCCGACGACTATCTGGTCAAGCCCTTCTCGGCGCGCGAGCTCCTCGCCCGCGTCGTGACCCACATCAACCGCAAGCGCGCCGAGGAGCAGCGCCAGCAGCTCCACCTGCGCGAGCGCGAGGCGCGCGCCGAGGCCGAGGTGGCCAACCGGTCGAAGGACGAGTTTCTCGCCATGCTCGGCCACGAGCTGCGCAATCCGCTGGCGCCGATCGTCACGGCGCTCCACCTCATGAACCTGCGCGGCGATGAGACGTTCCGCAAAGAGCGCACGATCATCGAGCGCCAGGTCAACCACCTCGTCCGCCTCATCGACGACCTTCTCGACATCTCGCGCATCACCCGCGGCAAGGTCGACCTCAAGATCGAGCGGGTCGAAATGGCCGAGATCCTGGCCAAGGCGATCGAGATGGTGAGCCCGCTCATCGAGCAGCGCCGGCATCACCTGAAGCTCGACATCCCCACCCTGGGGCTCGCCGTCGAAGCCGACACCGTGCGGATGGCCCAGGTGGTCGCGAACCTCCTCACCAATGCCGCGAAGTACACCGAGATGCGCGGCACGATCTGGGTGAAGGCCCTGGCGGAAGGCGGCGAAGTCGTCCTGCGGATCCGCGACACCGGGATCGGACTCAGCGCGGACATCCTGCCGCGGCTGTTCGATCTCTTCGTCCAGGAGCACCAGGCTCTCGACCGTGCGCAAGGCGGTCTCGGCCTCGGGCTCGCGATCGTCCGCTCCCTCGTCGATCTGCACGGCGGCACGGTCGAAGCGCAGAGCGAAGGCCACGGCCGCGGCAGCGAGTTCGTCGTCAGGCTGCCCGCGGCCGGACCGTAGATCCCGGCCGGCCTCGCGGGACCGGAGCCCCTCCACCTCCGGGTCATAGACGGACCGACCCTTTCGCACGTTCTTCAGGATGACAAGAAAGCGTAGAATTGCTCTGCTTGCGAGGTGTCCCATGTCGAACAAGACGCTCCGTGCCTCCCTCCTCCCCCTGATCTTTGCGATGTTCTTCGGGGCCACCCTGAGCGGTCCCGCCCGAGCTGGCGTCGGCGTCTGGACGCCGGTCGGTCCGGGCGCGGGGTGGGTCAACGGGATCGCGTCCATCACGGTCCATCCCGGCTCGCCGGGAACCGTCTGGGCCGGAGTGCCACAGGGCGGCCTCTACAGAAGCACGGACCGGGGCATCAACTGGCAGTGGACCGGCGGTCCGTTCATCAGCCAGCAGAGCCCCGGCGTGTCGGCCCTGGCCGCGGATCCGTCCCGGCCCGGCGCGCTCTGGGCAGCGACCCCGAACGGCTTCTTCCGGACGGAGGACGGCGGCGCCCATTGGCTGAATCTCTCCGGAGAAAGCTACATCGCCGCTCTCGGCATCGGACCGCCCAATCAAGTGGTCAACGTTCCGGGCGGTCCGGGAGTCCTGTACGTGGTCAACGGCCAGAGGCTCCTCGCCAGCACAGACGGCGGGCGGACGTGGACGATCCTGTATGACGCCAACGGGACCGGCGCGATCGAGAGGTTCGCCGCGCACCCCGCGGCACCACGGGTCCTCTATCTCGCCGTCCTCGCCAACCCGTCCGTGCTCTTGCAGAGCGTCGACGGCGGCCAGACCTGGGCCCCCGTGACGAGCAGCCCTTCGGAGGTTCAGGACATCGTCCTCGCCCCCGGCGCGGTCTACATCGCCGTCCGCGGCCAAGAACCTGGGATCCTGCGCAGCACCGACCAGGGCCGGACCTGGCGGCCGGTGCTGGGCGGCACGCCGAGCCGGCAGTTTGACGTGCACTCCGTGACCATCGATCCGCGGGCGCCGCGGAACCTTTACGCGTCCGGCTTCTTCGGGGGCGACACAGCGGATTTCGGTCTGTGGGTCAGCCGCAACGCCGGAGACACCTGGACCAAGGCCGGGCCGGTGGCGCCCGGCCTGCTGCGCATCGATTCCGCCGGAGCCCTGTACGGCGTCGGCAACTCCGGTGGGCACCTCGGACTCCTGAGGAGCCTCGACGGCGGAGCGGCCTGGTCGTTGGTGCTGCAACCGCCCAGCTCGGAAAGCGAAGCCGCACAGATCGCCTTCCGGCCGGGCGATCCGGCGCGGGCCGCCCTGGCGGTGGGATTCACCCTCTTCCGGAGCGTCAACGGTGGTATCGGCTGGAAGCTCGTCAGCTCTCTGTGGGGAGTCCGCGACGCCGACCTCGATCCGGCCGATCCGAACCGGCTGATCGCGATCACCCCCTCCTGGGCCTATCTCTCCGAGGACGCGGGCAAGACCTGGCGGCCGACGTCTCCCTCCCTTTGGTATCTCGAGATCCTGGCCCGTGTGGACAGGCAGACTCTGCTCGCCGGCGGCGTCGGGATCTATCGCAGCGGCGACAACGGGCGCTCGTGGCAGACCACGCTGCCGGGCTTTCCCACCGGAACGGACACCGGGAGGTGGACACAGAAGATCGTCGTCGATCCTCGCCATCCGGCGACGGTGTATGCGCTCACGTTCATCGCCAACCTGGAGCTCCCCCACGGCCCGCTCGCCGGCTACTGGCCGTCGATCCTCTGGCGCAGCACGGACAGCGGCAGGACGTGGAAGAAAATAGCTCTCAACCTCCGCACCTTTGCCGTCGATGCCGCCACCTCCCGCCTGTACGGGGTCCGGGATCGGCAGCTTCTCGCCAGCGACGACGGAGGGAAAACCTGGCGCCCGGTGGGCCGGATGCCCAATCCGGCAGACGATCTGGTGATCGATCCCACGAATCCCAACGTCTTCTATACAACGCCCACGCTCTGGCGGAGCCGCGACCGCGGCGTCACATGGGCGCTGGTGACCGATCAATGGGGACCGGCGGTGCTGACCCTCGATCCCCGCGATTCGAAGACTCTCTACGGTGCGGACCGCTGGAGCGTGTACAAGATCACGGTCCCCGATTGATCCGCGGCGTCTTACGCGACCGTCGCCAGCTCGTACAGATAATCGACGAACGAACGGACCGCGCCGTCCCAACCCTGCACTTTCGGGTTGGACGATTCGATCACGTAATACTCGTCCGGAGCGTGGGCGCCGCTGCCGTGGCCGAGCCCGAAATGCCCCGCCGGCAGCTTGAGCGGCTCGCCGGTGAACACATAGCCGGGATAGGAGCCCGCGTTGCGCGGCCAGAGGATCGGATCGAGCTTCGAGCGCCGATACACCGACATCGCGGCGCGGATGACCCCCGCCTCCGCATCCGTGCTGGTCGGATCGTAGCCGCCGCTCGGGTTGACTTCGATGTCGCCAAAGCCCCGCTTCGCCAGGTGGGCCTTCAAGGCGGCCACGGCACCGTCGTACGTCATGTCCGGCACGAGCCGCAGATCGAGCTTGGCGACTGCACGGTGCGGTAGAACCGTCTTGCCGCCCGGTCCCGTATAGCCGGCGACCAGGCCTTCGATGTTGACCGTGGGAGTGAACTCGAAGCGATCGAGCGAAGCGCGCCACGCCAGATCGTGCGACCAGCGGTCGGTCGACAGGAGCTTCTTGGCGGTCTCCTCGCTCAGCCGCGCCGCCGCGGCGTCGAGCATCGCGCGCTGGGCCGCCGAGGGCGGCCGCACGGCGTCGGAGAAACCGTCGATCGCCGGATCACCGTCCGCGTTGACCAGCGTGGAGAGAGCCTGCACGAGGTGGAACGCCGGACTGTCGAGCCGCGCCCGGTTGCTCGAATGGACGTCCTTCTTCGGACCCCTCCCCCACTTCTCGCCGCTCGAAATCAGCTCCAGCTCGACGACACCCTTGGCGCCGAGCGTCACCGTCACCGTGCCGTCCGGGTCCTGCGACGCCGCCGGCATGAAGACGCCCGTGCACCGCTTGAGGGCCGCGAGCACCTCGGGCCGCCGCACCACCTGCTTGAAATGCGGCGAGCCGATCTCCTCCTCCCCCTCCGCCACGAGCACGAGGTTGACCGGGCACTTCCGGCCCGCGCCATGGATCGCATGCAGAGCCGCCAGAAACGCCGCCTCCGGCCCCTTCTGGTTCACCGCCCCGCGGCCCATCACAACCTTGCCGAAGCCGGGCTTGTCCACGAGCGCCGCATCCCAAGGCGGCGACGACCACTCGGCCGGATCGACCTGCTTGACGTCATACATGAAGTACAGGCCAACCGTCCGCGGCGCGCCGGCATCCAGGGTCGCGAAGACGCCTGGCTGGCCGTCCGTGGCGATTCGGGTGACCTGCTGGAAGCCGGCCTCGCGAGCGAAGCGCATCATGAGGTCGCACCCCTCGTTCATCCCCCGCCCCTCGGCGGCAATCGAGGGCTGCCGCACCCACTCCTGAAGGCGTGCGACACCCTCCCCATGGCGCTTGATGATTTCGGCCTGAATCGCCGTGAAGCCGTCGTCGGACCGCAGGACCTGCGGGAAAGCGAGAGCAGCCGCAGACGCGGCCGTGGCACCGAGAAACTCGCGACGGGAAAGTGGGCTCATAAGGGCGGAGTTTAGCGCAAAGCTTCTATCGTGCCCATGTCTCCCCGCCTTCTTCCTGAGAAAGTCCGGCACGCGTCCGTCTCTATTGAGAAGAGGCCAATCAACCGAGAATTTTTTAAGGCGGTCTAAAATGTCAAGCAGCTTCATCGATCTTCTGAAGGACTGGGGTCTTGGAGGGGTCATGGGGGTGGGAGGGTGCTATCTGGTCGTAGGTTCCATTGCAGGCAAGATCATTCCGATTGGCAACTATGTCCCCCTGGTCCGACTCCGACTGAGACAACGAGTACTCCTCGCCGGTTTCGGCTGTGTGCTGGCATTGCCAATCATATGGTCGTCCTATGGACAAATGATTAACGGCACTCGCGGCATATTGTTCCAACCCCCTGAGACTCCAGAAAGGGTGGCTGCGCCGAAGACCAGCGACCAACAACCACGAGGCGAGCTGCCAGCGAATTCTGTCCGCCTGGCACGATTCACCGGTGAGACTCGAGCAGTCTTGGCAAGCGCGAGCTGCCCGGCGGTTGAGTCTTTTGGTCTTAACCAACGGAATATCAGGCAGTTAAAATTTGCCCCCTTTCAGGGCATGGTCTTTATCTATGTAGGAGACGTCCATTCCGCCTCCCGGGAGCCAACCGAACTTTCCGTCGTCATCGGCGAGAGGAGCTCTTGGCCCAGCTCTGGGCATATCGATGAATCCGATTTCTACCGGCGGCTCAACAGAGTACCTGCAGAAAACAAGGTCGCAATGGAAATAAGCCAATCCGGTGATTCAACATCATTTACCTATGCCGACCGACAGTACCGCCTGACTGTTACCGCAGTCTATGCCGTACTCTTTGGACCCGACAAGATTGCTGTTGAGATCTGCGAGGTACCGGAGGAAAAACGCGGCGGTTCGCCCTCTGTGTGAATAGAAGCCTGGAGCGAGTCTGAGACCGCGTGGGGGCGGACGAGCGACCGGCCAAGAAGCTGGCCCGCTGTTGGCCCCGACAGCCCAGCTCGCTACAATCAGGCCGTGACTGACCGAAAAACAGCCCTTCGCATCCTTGACGCTCTCCGGAGTGGCCCGGTTGGCGACACCGCAGTGCTTGTCGGCTCGTCAGGTCTTTTCGGGTTCGAGACGGAGGTTCCGGCCTTGACGGAGGACATCGACGTCGCCGTCCCGGAAGCCACCGTGGCTCATCATGGCCGAGGGATTGTGGAAGGACTCCAGAAGCAGGGCTTCGAGCACCTGCCGGGGACCGCATCGTTCATGGGCCCCGAGAACGCGGTCTTCGATCTGCTAGGACATGGCGATGCGGAAGAAGGGGACCACACCGGAGGCACCGATGCTCTGCGTGTGATGGTGTTTGAAGACCTCTCCCGGCTTCTGGCGACCCCCCAGACGACGACGAAGCTTCCCGCCGGAGGCCGCGCCTTGAGGCCGGCCAGCTTCGTGGTCGTCAAGCTGCTCACGGAGCGGGCGCACAAGGGAGCCAAGGACAAGCTCCAAGCCCTTCTCGTTCTCGCTGAGCGAGGTGATGATGAGGCCTTCGAAGCGGAGGTTGGCCGTCTCCTCGCCGCCGTCGACCCTGAGCGGCTCGCCGACGTTCACGCCGCCGCTCAGGCCGCCGTCTTCTCGCTTCAGAAAGATCCGACCTTTTCCGATGCAGGTGCGGAGGGATATGCGTCCATGAGGCAGCACGTCGAAGTCGGGCTCAGGCGGTTGGTCGCCCTTCTGGAGCGGCTCGATGCCTGAGACTCGGAAGTTCCTCACCGCGGACGAACGCCTGAAGCAATTGCAGCGGGACCGCAAGGCCCTGCGGCGGGAACGGATGATCCGCGAGGTGGCGGGTCCGGTCTGGCACCGCATGGTGCGCGTCATCCCTCTGAGCTTCGAAGGGCAGGGCCGCCTCGTCGCACGTGTTCTGCTTGGCTCCCGTGAGGAGGTGATCGAGGCTCTGCGGTCTGATGCGGTCTTTGCGGTCGATACGGCAATGCGTCTCGCGCATGGGGCCGGATTCCTGGCGGTCCAGGAGATCCAAGCCTATCTCGCCGGAGCGGAGCCTCTGGACCGGCTCGCTGCGGCGGGCCTCATCTCCTCAGAGGACTACTTCGACTCCATTCTCGTGCGCCCCTGGCCCGGCCCGATCCGACTGCTGGCCTGCCTGGTCGACGAGCTCCCGCCGTCGCGCGTGGTCCAAGGCGGCTATCGGGTCGTGACCCGCGAGCGGCTGGGCCGTGAGTTGGTCGGCACGGTTGGACCACGGGCAGATCTGTACGTACTTTATGAGAAGGTAGAAGGAATCGAGACCTCGGCAACTCCTGGCAGCGCATAGAATCCTTCCGCGTGCCGCCGCGCTCCGAGACCTTCCTCCGCTCGCTCCAGGTCCTCTCGGAGCGCATCCAGAACTCGGACGCCTTCCCGTTCACCATTTTTCCGGGAATTGTTCGCGGACAAGGAGTAGGAAACCTCGTCCTCGCCGCCGGAGCACTTCCTTCAAGCCGCGGAGTGTTCAACCTCTCTCGCGAAGCATTCAACCTCGCCCGCGGAACACTCCGCCGGGGAGGATGAGTGTTCCCCAGCCGAGGATGAACGCTCCGCCGAGGAGGATGAGCATTCCCCGGGCGAGGATGAACACTCCGCGGGCTCGGCTTCAAGAACGAAAACCTGCTCGCCTTCGGCATTGCCCCGCGCAAGCGGGCCCGCAAGAAGGCGACGACGCAGGAGCCGCCGCCGCCTGAAGTGAAACAGGCCCCCCGGCACAGAACGCCACCCAGGGTGCCGCTTCGGCCGAGCCGGCCGAACGGCAGTAATTTGAGAGGCACCGCAGGTTGACGTACGGGCAGGGGGGCGCTTGGCAAGCCCCCTGCCTGGCTGCCCGAGAGGAGTGAAGATCGTCGTACCTTCTGTTATCCTATGGTAAGACCTTCAGAGGAGACAAAGATATGACTCGGAAGCTGCTCTTGTTGGCCGGTGTCCTGATCCTGACTGTGTGGGCCTCTTCGGCGAATGCGCTCGGCAACTGCACCTGCACCTTCTGCCGCCCCGGTTCCACCGCAAACTGCCTGCTCGACGGCGGAGTCATAAGCTGTACCGACTATCGCATTGCCTACTGCTGACGGCCAGAACGCTGAGGGGCTGCCCTTTCGCTTGGCCCCTCGGCCGTGGCTCTCACGGCTCCGCGTCAGGTCGCTTCTTGTCCCCCTCGTCCACCCCCTGCTAGATTGCAGCACTCAGACCTGACCGGCCGCCGCGCCGAAAGGAGCCAAGGGTGAGCTCTATGCCGATTCGACCTTTCTTGCGGTCTCTCCAGATCCTCGGTCTGCTCGCTTGGCTTCCGGGTGCCGCGAGCGCCCAGGCCGCGGGCAATCCGCCAGCAGCCAAACCGCCGGTTCCTGAGGTTCCGCGGGCTCTAGTCCTCGAAGGGGCCACCCTCCTGGACGTTTCGAGCTTTGGAAATTCCTCCTCCGACATCAAGGATTCCGTCATCGTGCTCCGTGGCGACCGGATCGTCGCGGCCGGACCGAGAGGCGAGGTGAAGATTCCCGAAGGCGCGGAGATCCTCCATGTCGCCGGGAAATATGTCGTCCCCGGCCTGAACGATGCGTTCGCCACACTGAACAATCAATCACAAGCCAATGCCTTTCTATACATGGGTGTGACGTCGATCATCGGGCTGGGCGAGCCGCCCGGCGGCCGGCGCGGCCCGCTCTTCCTCGACGCGAATCCCAGTCCGCGGATCTACCGGCTGGATTGGGAATGGAATGAAAAGGCCTCGGCCTCCGAGCCCGAGCTGATCCGGCAGGTCGACGCCTTGGCTCAGTCCGGTGTCAAGGCGCTCCTGCTGCACTATGGCCTCACCCCGGCGCAGATCCGGGTGGTGGCCAAGCGCGCTCGCGAGCTCGGCGTCGCCTCGATCGGCGAGCTCGGGGCGACCACCTACCCTGAGGCGATCCAGGCCGGAGTCAACGCGTTCGTCCACTCGGGCCGCTACTCCCTGGAGCTGGCTCCTCCTGCCTTGCGCAAAGAGGTGGCTGAAGAACCTTTCGGCCCCGCGAGGGTCAAATTCTACGAATATCTGACTCACCTCAGCATGGACGATCCGGTTCTGCAACGCTATGCCGCGGTGCTCGGCTCCGGCCGAACCGGTCTCCTGCCCACGCTGAGCCTGCAATATCTGGAGCTGCCGGATCACGAGAATCCCTGGAAGGAGCCGATCGCGGCGATTCTCGATCCCAAGGACATCCATCTTCCCGCCGATCCCGTGACCGGCAAATCTCCACAACCGGCCCCGGGTCCCATGGACGCCCACCAGAAAGGCCGGGCCGAGGCGACCCTGGCGATCGAAACAGAGTACCGGAAGGCCGGCGCGCACTATCTGGCGGGGAGTGGCTCCGACGCGTTCGGCACCATGCCTGGCATTTCACTCCACACCGAATTGCAGCTCCTGACCCGCATCGGGCTGACCCCGCGCCAGGCGCTCGCCGCCGCCACCAGCAACGTGGGCGAGATGTTCGGCTGGAGTGACATCGGGCAGGTGAAAGCCGGCTACCACGCGGATCTGGTGGTGCTCGACGAAAATCCCGTACAGGAGATCCGCAATCTCAAGAAAATCCGGATGGTCATCCTGAACGGGAAGGTTCTCGACCTGGACCGGTTCCTGGTGAAGCCATCAAACTGATCATCTGCTCCCTGAGACCGGCCCCGAGACCTCCGAACGGCCGTATGGGGTGACGTAGTCTTCGCGTGGAATGACGGGCGCGCTCTTGTCGTCGCCCGGCTCGCGGACGGCCGGCAGGATGGACCGGGGCGTGAGGTTTTGCTGGATGTCGAGCGATCCTTTGGAGCTGTAGTTTCCGGCGAAGTTGGCGATGACGAGATCGAGCTCCGGGATGACCATGACGCCTTGCCCACCGGCGCCGCCGGCGAAGAAGGCGTGCACGGTGCGATTCTTGTACGGGTAGTCGATGCCCCACCAGAGATAGCCGTAATAGATGCCGCGGAGGTGGTACAACGGCGCGGAGGCGCGGGCCACGAAGTCGCTGCCGAGAAGTCTGCGGCCCTGCCAGGTGCCGCCATTGAGCATGAGCTGGCCGAATTTCATGAAGTCGCGCGGCAGAAACTGAGCGCCGCCGCCGCCATAGGGGTGCCCGGCGGGATCCAGGGGCCAGCCGTAACGGGTGATCTTCATCGGCTCCCCGAGCAGGCGATCGAAGAGATCCAGCGGGAATTCCCCGGTCGCACGGCCGACGACTCCGAGGGCGAGGTTCGGATTGCTGCTGCAATAGACGGCCTTCTCTCCAGGCGCCGAGGCCATGGGGACTTTCAGTGTGAAGCGGTAGTAATCCGGCTCGTCGTCCTGATTGATCATGATCTCTTCGCCGCCGGGCGCGTCGGGATTGGTGTCGTCGCAGAAATACCCGGAGGACATGGTCAACAGGTGCTCCAGGGTCATGGCCCGCTTCCGCGGCTCCAGGTCCGCCGGGAAGGCGCCGCCGTTCATGGCCTGGTAGACCGGCGTCGAGAGCTTGAGCGGCGTGCCGGCCTGGAGGGCGGCTCCCACGATCGTCGCGGTCACGCTCTTGGCCGCCGAGCGCGTCTCGTGCACGGTGTCGCGGCTCGCGCCGTGGAAGTATTCCTCCAGCACCAGCTTGCCATGGCGCGCGATCAGAAAGGCGTGGATCTCCGGAGAGTCCAACGACTCCATCGGCGTGTCGATGATCTTCTGGATGAATCTCTCGATCGCCGGTTTGTCGATGTCCACCTCGTCGAGCGTCCCCGTGGGCCAGCCGTCGTCGCGGGCCGGCGGCGGATGGTAGACGTAGCGGTCCGGGTTCTTGCCGCGCGGATAGAAATCGCTCTGCTCGCCGTCGCGGTGGAAGTCGTAGGTCCTGCCGCGCGACGGAAAGGTGAGAGTGATCACCTCGCTTTCCGCATCGTACGTTCCAACGGCGCTCTCTCCCTCTTTCTGCCCTGGACGCATTCCGATCAGCTTGACCGCATTGCCGTCGCGCACGAGGCGGTCGACTCCGAGCCAGGCGCCGTAGTCGCGCTCGGGATTGCGCAGGAAGACACCCAGCGAGCCGTCCGGACGCTTGCGCGCCAGGAGATAGAAGGTGAACATGTCCTCGAACGGCACCACCTCTCCGCTCCACCGGTTCGGACCCTCCGGCTGGAGACGGACCGGCGACACGTACTGGGAGCCCTGGATGACAGTGGCCGGTGGAAACCAATGCCCGACGATGGCGCCTGCCGCCTGGAGAGTGCCGCGAAAGGAGCCCTGCCCATCCGGCAGATCGAAGGACAAATCGCTTTTGTCCACGCGGACGGGCAGGGTCCTCCCCATCATGTCGGCGGTGTACGTCTCCCCGGTCCGCTGAATGATCAACGGACCGCGAGCAAAGGGACCGAACCACCGTTTCGCTTTCCACAGGCCCGCAAGCTCGTCCAACGAACCGGCGGGAACCGCGGTGGCTGTCGTGCAAACGGCCAGGATGATCAAAGCGAGGACGATCCGAGAGCGACTTCCGATCATCAGCTTTTCTCCTCCGCGGACGCTACTCCGCGCGCAATGCCGACAGCGGGTCCACGCGCGCGGCCCGCAGGGCGGGCCGTAGACAGCCCACGACGGCGGTCACCAGACAGAGCGCCGTGGCGGCAAGGATCGTGAGCGGATCTGCGGGACGCACGCCGACGAGGAGCGCTCCCATGCCTCGCGCGGCACCGTAGGCCACGGCGACTCCGATCACGATTCCGATCAGCGCGAGAGCCAACCCTTCGCGCAAGACCAGGCCGATGATCGCTCCGGCCTGCGCTCCCAGCGCCCGGCGGACGCCCAGCTCCTGCGACCGCTTCGAGACGCTGAACGTGAGCAGTCCGTGTACGCCGAGCCCGGCGATCAGGAGCGCGATCGCGGACAGCGCTCCGAGCAGCCGGAGCTGAGTCACGCGCGGCGCCGTCTCCTCGCTGACGATCTCGGACAGCGTGCGCACCTGCGCGATCGGTTGCTCCGGGTCTGCCGCCTTGATGATGTCGCGGATCCGCGCCAATGGAAGGCTCGCGCCGGCGGCGGTGCGGAGGACGAGCTCTTTGGGAATGTAGCCGGTGAGCGAGCCGTCGGCCTGCTGGCGGTAGGGAAGGAACACCTGCGGCTCGCTCGGCCGCTCCAGGCCGCGCACGCGGACGTCGCCTACCACGCCGACCACGGTGCGCTCGGCGAAGGCGAGGTTGAAGCGTTTGCCGAGAGGGTCTTCGTTCGGCCAGGTCCGCTTCGCCAACGACTCGCTGACGACCGCGACGAAGGGTTGCCCGGGGGCATCCGTCTCCGCGACGTCGCGTCCGCGGCGCAGGGGGATGCCGAGGGTCGCGAAGTATTGCGGCGTCACGTAGCGCAGGCTCACACTGTTCGCGCCGGTGCGGACGACTTCCTCGCCGGTGGTCGACAGCGGCCAGATGCCGCCCCGCATCGCCATCGGCAGCCCGGTCACGTACGCGGCGCCGCGCACGCCCGGCAGCGCACGCACGTCCTCCAGGATGCGGTCGTAGAGCTGGACGCGCTTGGTGGTTGCCTCGTATTTGGGCAGCGGGAGCGGCGTCTGGAGGGCCAGCACGTTCTCCACCGCGAACCCGGGATCGGTCGCCTTGATATTCAGCACGGCGCGGATCAGCAAGCCCGACAGGACGAGGAGGACGACCGACGCGGCGACCTCGACGATGACCAGCGCGGCGCGGAGCCGCTGCGTGCGCCCACCGGCCGTCCGCGCGCCGCTGCGCAGGGCGTCGAGCGCGCTGCTCCGGCCGGCGCGGATCGCGGGCGCGAGACCGAACGCCAGGCCGGTGAGGAGCACCAACGCCAGGGCGAGGCCGAGGACGCGCAGATCCAGGGACGCATGCTGGGAGACCGGCAGCGAGGTGGGGACGAGACGGGCGAGCAAAGGCTCGCCGGCCACGGCGGCGAGGATCCCCACGGCGCCGCCCACGAACGCGATCCCCACGCTTTCGGTGACGAGCTGGCGCACCAGCCGCTGGGGTCCGGCGCCGAGCGCGGAACGCACGGCGAGCTCGCGCGCCCGGTGGGCGCCGCGCGCAAGGAAGAGGCTCGCGAGGTTGGCGCAGGCGAGGAGGAGGATGCACAGCGTCGCGCCGCAGAGCGCCAGCACGAGCAGGCGTGAGCGCTCGGACAGCTCGTCGCGCAGCCCGAGGACCGTGGAGCCGACGTCCTTGTTCTCCTTGGGATGCTCGCGTTCGAGCCGGGTGCTCACCAGCGTCATCTCCCGGCGCGCCTGCTCGCCCGTGACGCCGGGTCGCAGGCGCGCCACGACCTCGAGATAGTTGTCGTTCCGGTCGGCGAAGGCGTCTTCTCGCAAGGCGAGCGGCGCCCAGGCGTCGACCGTCCGGCTCGGGAACTGGAAGGCCGCGGGCATGACGCCGATCACCGTGTGCGGAACGCCGTCCAGGCGCACCGCCTTGCCGATCACGCCGGGGTCGCCGCCGAACTGCGACGTCCAGAGCGCGTAGCTGAGCACGACGAGTTGGTCCCTGCCGGTCTCGTCGGCCGTGAAGACGCGGCCGACGAGCGGCGCGACGCCGAGGAGCGGCAGCAGCTCCGGCGTCGCCTTCACGATCTCCAGACGCCGCGGCTCGCCGGTGCCCACGAGGTTCGCGGCATTGCGGAAGTAGGCGCCCATCGCCTTGAACGAAGTCGTCATCGCCTTCCAGTCGCGGTAGTTGGCAGGCGAGGCCTCCATGGTGCCGAAGCCCCCCGCGTTCTGCCAGAGCTTCACGAGACGGCCGGCGTCGGTGTACGGCAACGGCCGGACGAACACGAAGTCCGCCAATGAAAACACCGCGGTGTTCGCTCCCACGGCGAGAGCGACGACCAGCACGACGGTGAGCGCGAAGCCCGGCGTGCGGCGCAGCGAGCGCGCGGCATAACCGAGGTCCTGCCACAGGATCTCCCAGTGCGCGGCGAGCGCATTGGGGATCACGTCGGCGAGCGCCGCCAGGATGATCTTCAAAAAAGCCACGGGACCGGCCAGCTCGCGTGCCCGCTCCGAGAAGGCGTAGCACAGCTCGTCGCAGTACTCGACCCGGAAAGCCGAAGGGTAGAGGCGCAACAGCGCGCGATAGAAACGCATCACGCCGTCTCGGGTTTGAGCCCGCGGGCACGCGCCAGCCGCACGAGCTCGGACAGTCGGCGCATCTCGGCGCGCGCCACCGATGTCCCGAAAGGAGTCAGGCGGTAGTAGCGCCGCCGCGGGTCGTCGGCCGGCGAGCGCCGCCGCGTGACCTCGGCGATGAGCCCCTGCTCCACCATGCGGGCGACCGAGCGATAGAGCGTGCCGGCGCTCAAGCGCAGCTCGCCCTCGGTGCGCGCTTCAATGTCCTGGATGATGGCGTAGCCGTGGCGCTCTTCATCGAGGAGCGCAAGGAGGATATGGAAGGTAGCCGGAGGCAGCGGCAGGAGCTGGTCGACAGACTCGCGGTCGTTCGTCATGCCCCTAATATAGCCATCGTGGCTATAGCCGTCAAGGGTATAGTCGAAGAGGGTATAGACGCCTCGCCGGATTACGGCGCGGTGTACGGCTGCCCCCCCTTGTACAGCGCCAGCCGGTTCCTGAATCGGGTCAGGGCGGCTTCCTTCTCGGGCCAGGATTCGGACCTCTCGAGACTCGCGAGCGCTTCGGTTTCGATGGTCACCGCGCGCTCGAACTGTTCGTCGCGCGCCAGGGAGGCGGCGAGCGTGTCCAGGTACATGAAATGGTGCAGCCTGGCGGTGGCCTTCTCCGCATAGGCGACGGCCTTCTTACCGTCCCGAAGCTCCGGGAGCTTCGCTGTCGCATACAACCAGGCGAGGCTGTTCTGCGCGCCCGGATGCCCGCGGTCGGCCGCCAGCGTCCATTCGGCGATTCCCTTTTCATAGCTCGCCGAGTCGATCAGCGCTTTGCCTCGGAAGTATGCCGCGGACGCCTTCTCTTTCGGCGATCCGATCCGGTACAAAATCCAATCCTTGCCGGGGCCGTTGCCGAAGTCGAGAGTCATTTCGTCGCCCGTGACGGAGGCGCGCGCGCTGTTCAAGGGGAGAAAGAGACCATAGCGGAGAACGATCTTTTCATCACGGCCCGCGGACCACCGGCAAAAGTGGACCTCGTCGCCCTCAGACCGCAAATTGCACGAGCCGCTCGGCAGGAGCTGGAGGACGATCTGATCGACGTCGCTGTCAACGTCTTTCCAGTCACCCAGGAAGCGGGCGCTCGAAACCGGCGGCACGTCGCAGGCCGCGAGCACCAGGACCGAGGCGAGCGCTCCGTACAAGCAAAACCGGGGAATCCGATCATCACGTCTGAACATGCCGGTTTTTACTCCTGGGAAACCATGAGACCGGGAGGAGGTGCCATGGCGGTACCGGGGAGATGGGTCTGCGCCCATTTGATCATCGCCCGGAGGACGGGCGCAAGGTCCTTGCCACGGTCCGTCAGGTGATATTCGTAGCGCTGCGGACGCGAGACGTAGGGGACTTTGACGACCACGCCGCACTCCTCCAGGCGGCGCAGGCGGTCACTCAGGAGATTGGTCGGAATCCCTTCCGGCGAGCTCGTGAGCTCACCGAATCGCCGCTTGCCGAAGAACAGGAGATCGCGGACGACGAGGAGCGTCCACCTGTCCCCGAGCAGATCGAGAGTCTTCGCGATCGGGCAGTGGGAGCGCTCCGATGGCTCGCAAGATGTCATGGCGGACAGGGTACACCAGATGACTTGCAACCTGAAAGTGACTGCGCTAGAGTTCGGTCGCTTGCAAAAGGCAAGTCACTAGAACTCAACAAGGAGGACCGACTCATGCCGACACCTCAGCAGAAGATGGCCGCGGAGCTGGAACGGGAAGCGGTCGCGACCCGCCGTATCCTGGAGCGGGTGCCCGCCGACCGCCTGGATTGGCAACCCCATCCGAAGTCGATGACGTTGGGCCAGCTTGCGCTCCACATGGCCAACATCCCCGGCGGCATCTCGCGCATGGCGCGACTCGATGGGATGGACGTCGCCGGCCGCCCCAACCTCCCCCCGCAGCCGCAGAGCGCCGACGAGCTCCTCGCGGCGCTGGACGCGTCGCTCACCGAGGCGCGCTCGCTGCTCGAAACACTGGACGACGAGGCGGCCGACGCACCCTGGCGACTGTCCGCCGGCCCGCGCGAGATCTTCACCCTGCCGCGCATCGACATCCTGCGCACCATGATGCTCAACCACCTCTACCACCACCGCGGCCAGCTCGCCGTCTATCTGCGCCTCCTCGACATTCCAGTGCCGGTCATCTACGGACGGAGCGCCGACGAAAATCCGTTCATGGACGCCTGAACGTTTTTTGGCTGGCTGCCTTCCTCCTGACGGTCACATCTTGACTGTCAAGATGAAGGCTGCTAGCGTGAGGCTGTCATGAACGAGCCTACCGAACCGAACACCGACGTCATTCAAGGCACTCTCGACATGCTGATCCTCAAGACCCTGAGTCTTGAGCCGATGCATGGCTTCGGCATTTCAAAACGCATCGAGCAGATCTCGCGCGGCGTGTTCAAGGTCAATCCCGGCTCTCTCCTCACCGCGTTGCAGCGTCTGGAGCGCGCCGGCTGGCTGGACGCCGAATGGCGGCAGACGGAGAATTCGCGCCGCGCCCGCTTCTACACGCTCACCCGCTCCGGCCGCAATCAGCTCGAAGCCGAAACCGCGGACTGGACCCGCCGCGTCGCCGCCGTGTCGCGGCTCCTGAAAGCCGAGGCCTGACCGTGTCTCTCTGGCGCCAGCTCACCCGGGGTCTCCGCGTGCTGACCCATCCGGCGGCCGCCGACCGGGACGTTACGGACGAGGTCCAGCAATATCTGGAGGACGCCACGGCGGCGCATGTCGCGAACGGGCTTTCCCCCGGCCAGGCGGCCCGCGCGGCGCGGCTGGAGGTGGGGAGCGTGCTCGGCGTCCGCGAGCAGGTGCGCGGGTCCGGCTGGGAAGCCGCGGTCGGGGCGCTGTTCGGCGATCTGCGCTTCGCGGCGCGCCGGCTCCGCGCCACGCCTGGCTTTACCGCGGTCACCGTGCTCACCCTGGCGCTCGGCATCGGCGCCACAACGGCGATCTTCAGCGCCGTGCATCCGATTTTGTTCGCGCCGTTGCCGTATCCGGACGCCGGCCGGATCGCGATGATCTGGGACCGCGGCACCGACGGCTCGCGCGTGGAAGGAACGTTCGGCACCTATCGCGAGCTGACGGAGCGGAACCGTTCTTTCGCGGCGATCGCGGCGATGAAACCCTGGCAGCCGACACTGATCGGAACGAGCGAGCCCGTGCGGCTCGACGGGCAACGGGTGAGCTGGCGCTATTTTCAGGCCCTGGGTGTGCCGCCCGCGCTGGGACGCGATTTTCAGCCTGCCGACGATCAGCAGAACGGTCCCCGCGTGGCGATCCTCAGCGACTCGCTGTGGCGGAGACGCTTCAGCGCGGATCGCACGATCGTCGGGCGTCCGATCACGCTCAACGGTGATCTGTACGTCGTGATCGGTGTGATGCCGAAGACGTTCGAAAACATCCTGGCGCCGTCGGCCGATGTGTGGGCGCCGCTGCAATATGACATGTCGCAGGGCCGCGCCTGGGGTCACCATCTGCGCCTTGTCGGACGGCTGCGGTCCGGCCTGCGATCTGATATCGCGATCGATCGCGCCGCCCAGGAGATCAACGCGATCGCGCGCGCTCCGGTGGCGGAGTTCCCCAGGATGACCTGGGCGGCGCTCGACAATGGGTTGACCGTCACCGCGCTGCAGGACGATGTGACGAGCGGCGCCAAGCCGGCGCTTCTCGCCATCCTCGGCGCGGCGGCCCTGGTGCTGGTGATCGCCTGCGTGAACGTGACCAATCTGCTCCTCGCCCGCGGCGAGCAGCGGCGCGGCGAGTTCGCGCTCCGCGCGGCGCTCGGCGCGGGCAGCGGCCGGCTCATCCGGCAACTGCTCACCGAGAGCCTCCTCCTCGCCGGGGTGGGTGGCGCGGTCGGCATGGCGGTCACCCGAATCGGCGTGCAAGCGCTCGTGGCGCTCAGCCCGCCGGGCCTGCCGCGCGCCGGAGCGATCACCGTCGACAGTTCGGTGTTCGTGTTCGGATTGATCGTCACCACGCTGATCGGTCTGGCGGTGGGATTGATCCCGGCAGGGCAGGCGGCGCGCGAAGATCCGAGCCGGGACCTGCAACAGGGTTCACGCCGCACGGCGGGCGGCAACAAAAACACCCGCAGCGCGCTGGTGATCGCCGAGGTGGCCCTGGCGCTCATCCTCCTTGTCAGCTCAGGCCTGCTGCTCCGCAGCGTCGAGCGCCTTTTCGCGGTCGCTCCCGGCTTCGATCCATCGCATCTGCTCACGATGCAGGTGCAGACCTCCGGCCACCGGTTCGACGCCGACGGCGCGACCAAGCGTTTTTTTGATCAGGCTCTCCAGGCGGTCCGGCAGGTGCCCGGCGTCTCGGCCGCCGCGTTCACCAGTCAGCTACCGCTGAGCGGCGACCTCGATCAATATGGCGTCCATTTCGATCCGGCGCCCTCCACCGATCCGGGAGAGGTGAAAGGCTCCTTCCGCTACGCCGTGAGCCCGGGCTATTTCGAAACGATGCGCATTCCGCTGCGGCAAGGCCGCCTGCTCGACGAGCACGACCGCGACGGCGCGCCGCTCGTCGCGCTGATCAGTGAGTCGATCGCGAAGCGCAGGCTTCCGGGGCTCAATCCGATCGGTCAGCGCCTGCATATCGGCGAAGGACCGCTCTATACGGTGGTCGGCGTGGTGGGCGATGTCAAGCAGATGTCGCTCGCGCTGAGCGAATCGGACGCGGTGTACATCACGGCGGCCCAATGGAGCCAGACGGACAGTTCGATGTCCCTGGTCGTCCGCGCGACCGGCGATCCAACAGGGCTCACCTCCGCCCTGCGAGCCGCGATCTGGTCGGCCGACAAGGACCAGCCGATCGTGCGTGTCGCGACCATGGACGCCCTGCTCGCCACCACCGCGGCGGAGAGGCGCTTCGCCCTCACCCTCTTCGAAGCCTTCGCCCTCGCCGCCCTGCTGCTCGCCGCCGCCGGCATCTATGGAGTGCTCGCCGGCAGCGTCACCGAAAGAACCCGGGAGATCGGAGTCCGTGCCGCGCTGGGAGCCAGCCGCCAGAACATCCTCGCACTCGTCATCCGCCAGGGCATGATGCTCACCGGGCTCGGAGTCGGCCTCGGGCTCGTGGGCTCGATCGCGGCAACCCAGGCCCTGCTCGCCCTGCTCTTCGGCGTCTCACGCCTCGACCCGGTAACCTACCTCGCCGTGATCGCACTGCTGGCCGCCGTGGCCCTCCTGGCCTGCGGCATGCCCGCCTGGCGGGCGGCGCGGGTGGATCCGGCGATCACGTTGCGGGCGGAGTAGGGCGTCCATTCCCGCTCCTACGGAAGGCGTTTGGCCGCCTTCTTCAGAAGATCGACGGCGGTTGCCTTTCTGAGGACGCTGGTCAGGATTACCGCGTGGCCGTTCTTCAACGCCGCGGCGGTGGACGTGCTCTGGTTCCAGAACGCCTGCTCGGCGATCCCGGGGAGGTTTTCAGTCCCCTGATTCTTCCTCACCACCCTGACCTTCTCGCTGACGAACTCCGCCGGTGTACCAAGCCGGACGTGGAACATCGTGAAATTGGCGACGTCTGAGGCGGTCACAATACACATCTGTCCAAGCTTCTTCTCGCGATCCTCTGGGGCGAGGCTGACTTGATCCCGCCGCACCATCTGAACATGGTCGACGTCAAAGGCCTCCTTGACCTCGCCGGCGGTGAGAAAGGAGCACGGATCGGTAAGGTCTCCCCGAGAGCGACACCCGGCCAGGGCGGCGGTGAGCAGCAGCAGTCTCCAGGCTTTCATCGCTCGTCTACTTGAATTCCACCGTCACCAGGCGAGCCGTGCCCTTGCCGATATTGGTCAGCGTGTGGGTAAAACCGCCCGGCACCCAAGTGACGTCGCCCGCCTTGGCCCTGACGGGCTTCGGTCCCCGGCCTTCGACGTCGCTGCTCAGCTCGAAGTCGCTCACCGCCACCACCAGATGAGGTCCGTCGTGATGGTGCCTTGGCACCGAGGCACCCGGCTGCAGCTCGACCTCGGAGACGCGGGCTCCGTCCTTGAGGAAGAGAACCTTGATGTGGCCGCCTTGAAATTCGTGGTTCCCCTCGCTCTCGGTTCCCCAGGGAGAGGGCACATCGCGGAGCTTTTCATCCTGCATCAGCTCAATCGTCACGTTCCGGAACGGCTGGTCGGCGAGATCCCGCGCCACGTGGGAGAAGTTTCCAGCCTTGAAGCGGACCTCTCCGTCGGCGAGCTTGAGCTCGGCGGGAGCCTTGCCCTGCTCCTCGTTCGAGATGCGCGAGCTTCCCAGCGTGACAAACACATAATCGTGGCCGTGATGGTGCATCAGGGTCGCGCCGCCCGGCGGCACCTCGACCTTGAAGACACGGACCTGTTCGTTCTCCAGGGCCAGGTGGTGCGACGGCTCGGCGGTGACCTCGACGGGAGCATCAGCGGCGACCGCCGGCAGCGATAGCAAGGCGCAGAGCAGGAACAGCGGAGCGAAACCGATCGTTCTCATCATGCCTCCTTATTTCTCAGCGGACGACGATAGCACTCAGTCCGGCCCGATCGCCCACAGCTCGCGGCCGGCGGCGGCGTCCTGCCCCTGGAAGAAGAGCCGCGGACCGACCTGGAAGAGGTCGCCGAGGACTTGCATCGAGCCGGTCGCGGGCACCGGGACCGGGCGGGTGCCGGCGCGCGTCCCGTCGGTCTGCCAGAAGTTGGGGTCACGCCCGACGGTGAAGTACAGATGATGGTTGAGCGCGCGCAAGAAACCGGTATCCAGGAACGGATGGCCGGCGCTGTCGAGAACGAAGGCGGTGCCGTCCACGGTGCCGTCGCTCACCCACAAAGCGCCCTGGAAGACGAAGTAGAGGCGTCCCTTGAAGACAGCAGACTTCAACTGGAAATTGGCCGAGCCCGGCCAGGTGAGGATCTGGCGGGTGCCCGCCGTGGTGCCGTCACTCGACCACAGCCCTTCGCCTTCGAAGTTGCCGCCCATCATGAGCAGCCGGGTCCCGGTGGAGGCGAGGAGGTGCGGCGTGAAGGAGGCGTTGCCGCCTGCGAGGTCCGCCACCAGGACGGTCCCCGCCGCGGTTCCGTCGGTCCGCCAGAGCCCGATGCGGTGCACGCTGTCATCGGCGAAGAAGTAAAGGCGTCCGTTGTGCTCGGTGAGGTGGCTGGGGCTGGAGGGCACGTAGACACCACCGGAGAGGCTCTTGACGAGGACGGTCCCGGCCGCCGTGCCGTCGCTCGACCACAGCTCCGGCCCGAAAACGTTGGTGAATACGAGGAGCCGGCCGTGGAACGACGCAAACTCCCCGAGAGAGGCAAGCGGCGTACCGGGCACCGGAACGGTTCCGGCGACCGTGCCATCGCTCTTCCACAGCGCTTGCGGATTGCTGTCGTTGGCGGCCGCAAAGAAGACGGTCTTCCCCACCGCGGCGATCGACCCGAAGTAAGTCTGGGATTGGCCCGGGGTCAGGAGGACGGTGCCGGCCGCGGTGCCGTCGCTCTTCCACAGGCCGCGGGTATTGTTCGCGAAGCCCAGGAAGAAGAGCTTCCCGCCGGCCTCGGTGAAGGCTGGATCAGCGGGCCAGGACTGCGGCCCCGGACCTGGTGTGAGGTCCTTCACCAGGTGCGTTCCCTGGCTCGTGCCATCGCTCGTCCACAGCTCGCGGCCGTGGGCGGCGTCGGTGGCCAGGAAGAAGAGCTTGCCCCCCGCGGTCATGAAAGCGGCCGGATTGGAGCCGAGGAGATTGTCGCCCGCGATGTCCTTGACCCGCGACGTGCCTGAGGCGGTTCCGTTGGTCCGCCACAGCTCGGTGCCGTGCGCCGGATCGGAGCCGGAAAAGATCAGAGAGCCCGGGGACAGCACGGCCAGCGGGCCGATCGAGCCGCCGGCTCCCAGGTCGACGACGCGCACGGTGCCCTGGCGGGTGCCGTCTGTCTGCCACAGAACGCTTCGCCGGTCGGGAGTGGACGCCCGGAAGACGAGCTTGCCGTTGACGGTCAGGAAGTTGAAGGGGCCGCCGGAGCACGGTCCCGGGCAGAGATCCTTGACGAGGCGCGTGCCCGCGGCAGTCCCGTCGGTGATCCACAGCTCGAACCCGCGCGACGGGTCCTGCGCGCCAAAATAGGCCCCGCCTCCGGCGCTCTGCACATGGTAGAAGTAGGCGATGCTGCCGCAGGAGCCAGGGCAGATGTCGAGGAGTAGATGGGTCCCCGCGGGCGTGCCGTCGGTGATCCACGGCTCGTACCCGTGGACCCCGTCGTCGGCCTTGAAGAGGAATCGATCCGGCGGCAGGAGGGCCGATGGATCGGTGAATTCGGTCGGGGAGATCTCGAGCCCATCCACGGTGGTCAACAGCGATGTGCCGGCCGCCGTGCCGTCGGTGATCCAGAGCTGCGCCCTGACGTCCGGCTCGCTGGTGAGGCCATAGAGCAGGGCGCGATCCCCGAAGACGGCCACGTCGACGACACGGTCCGGCCCGGTGATCAGCTCCGGGGCCTGCTCTCCGTCGGTGGACCAGGCGGCGGGCACGCCGTCCGGCCCCGCCGCGATGAAAAACAGCCGCCCCCCGGCGACGCGCAGCCGGTAAGGGCCTTCAACCCCGTAGAGAGGCGCGCCAGGAGTCCAGAAACGCTCGGTGCCGGCCAGCGTGCCGTCGCTGCGCCAGAGTGAAGGTCCGCTGGTGTCGTCGGCGCCGCCGAAGTACACGCGGCCGCCCAGCTCCGCGAGCTCGCGATAGACATTGGCCCCTCGGACGTTCAGAGAATAGGTCCCGTCCGGCGCGCCGTCGCTGCGCCAAAGCTGGCCCCCGGTGTCTCGATAGCCATTGAAGAGGAACAGAAGCCCCCGGCTGGCCGCCCAGAGAGACGTGTACACGTTGCCCACGCCGCCGAGGCGGACCGCTTCGCCCGGAACGCCACGGGTGAGCCACAGATCCGAGAGCCCTCTCGCGGTGAAAAAGGCACCGCGGGGGGTGACGGCAACGATGCTCGGATCGCCCGAGCACGCCCTGTCGCAGGTGTTCACCTTCAAAGTGCCGGCCGCGGTGCCGTCGGTCCGCCACAGCTCCTGGCCGTCCCGGCCGTCGTCGGCAATGAATAAGTCGACTCCATTGCCCAGCGAGACGAGCTGCTGGGGATTGGAGCTGGCCGGGGATTGAGCCGGGTTGATGTTCTTGACCAGGTATGGAGTCGCGGCACCCGCCCCCTGCGGCACGGCGACGCACAATCCCAGGCAGACGACGGCGGCGGGCAACGACCTCGTGAGCACGGAAACCTCCTCCGCAGGACGGAACAGCACCGTTGACAGCGAAAGCGATGATATCGCAACGCTGCGGGGGGCCAACACCGGGCCTCTCCCGACTCCCAAGAGGCGGCGCTGACACGATGGATGCCGCGGTTTCTCGTAGGGGCGGTCCGCGGGATGCCGAAGGCACCCCGCGTGGCCGCCCTCAACGGTTCGCGCTTCTCCGAGGGTTCGGCTCCGCAAGGCACCCGAGGGCTTCAATGTGGACGCCGGGGTTTGAGCCCATGCGGGACCTTCCCCCGCCCAGGGCGGCCACATGGGGTGCCTGTCGGCATCCCGTGGACCGCCCCTACAACAAGCTCCGAGCAGATGCTGATTGCCCCCTACCGCCGGCAAACGTCCGCGTCGGGATAAGCAGCCAATCGCCGGACTTCGGCGTCAGGGGTCGCGGCGAGGAATTCGGTCTTGCTCACCGCGGCGTGCAGGAGGTCGTAGTTCATCTGGCGGGTGTAGGGCACGAGGCTGCGGGCCACATTTCCCTGGACCTTGGCGTCCAGACGCAGGACCCGGACCGGCCGGCTGCAATTGAAGTCCAGATCCGCGAGGCTCAGGGTGCGCACCGGCCGCAGGTCAAGGGTCCGGAAGTGGATCTGCAACCGGTCGATCTCATAGACGATGGTCCACTTGGTAAAGGAACCCTGGGCCACCCCGTCGAGTGTCTCGAAGGCATAGCCGACGGCGTCGCCGTCGTCGCCCTTGAAGGCGTTGACCCGCTCGGCCGCGCGCTCGAAACGCGCCAGAGAGCTGGGTCCCCCAGGCGATGGGCGATGGTGCGCCCTGGTCTGCTGCCGCGCCGCCTTCGATTCCTCGTAGGTGCTGTTCGTCAGTGCCGCCACCGGGAGGGTCCTGCCGGTGTGCGCCACCAGCCGGCCATTGAGGAACTCGACCGTGGCCACCTGTCCCGTGCGGTCGGCCACCAGGTAGTGCAGAGGCACATCGCCGGCAATCCGGACCGTCTGGTCGGCCGCCACCACCTCCGCGACGGTGGAATGAGTGTCCAGGTTGTACTGGACCCACTGCAAGACGTCGAGAGCGGGGCGCGCGTCGGGCGCGGAGAAGCGGGAACCGTCCAGCCACATCGTCTCGATCACCAGTCCGGCCTCGTTCATCCCGCCGGTGGGAAAGTCGCGGCCATACTGATTGAAGGTCACGCTGCCAAAGCGCGACACCCAGCTCACCGGCTGATTCTTTCCGGCATTCGCGGCATCGACAGTGGCGACGGCGGCCGTTCGTGCCAGGCCGCGCGGGTTGACCACCAGCATTCCAACGCCCACCTCCCAGTCGTAGTTCCTGCCGAAGACGATGCGCCCCTCGTCGCGCAGGCAGAAGGTCGTGCAGGCATGGGCCGGTACCGTCAGGCCGCAGGCGAGGCCCAGGGCGGCGAGGGAGAAGCTCAGGAACGGACGGAATCGTGCTTTCATGCGGGCCAGGTCCTCCAGCGACAGTCTACGCAGGAACAGCGTTCCGGGTTATCCCCCGAGCAGCGCTCGCACGTGGTCGCTGTGCTCGTGGCGGAAGCGCTCGAATTTCTTCTTCTGCTCCGGGGTGAGCACCGCGGCGATGCGCCGATGGGTGCGTTCGAGGATCTCCACCACCCGCGGTGTCATGTCGCGCCGCAGGACGGCCGCGTCGTGCGCGGTGTCGGCGAGGATGGCGTCGACCTGATGCCTCTGGTCGGCGCTCAGGTCGAGCCGGCGCTCCAGGCTGCGCGCCAGCCAGAGGCTTCCCAGATGCGCGAGGCCGCCGGGTTGCCGGGCTTCGTGGATATAGAAGAGGTGCGTTCCGAGCACGCCGACCGCGATGCCGACCAGGAACAGAAGCGTGACGGCGAGGAAGGCGGTCGAGCGCTTCATGGACCGGCCTCCGGCGCCAGCGCCGCGTAAGCCATGACGAGGTCCGGATTGGCGGACTCGGAGAGAAGATCCTTGAATTCCGGCGACGGCGGCTGCGAGACGCCGATCCAGAGGAGAGCCAGGACCAGGACCAGCGCCGCCGGCAGGGCGCGCAGGGCCGCCCAGCCGAGCAGGTCGGTCGGCCGCGGCAGGCGCTGGACGACCCGCAGAGAAAACGACGCGTCGGGCTCCATCGCTTCCGCGGAGGCGGCGGGCTGGCGGAGCAGCTCGCGCGCCAGCGCCAGACGGCGGGCGAAGGCGGCGCACTCCGGGCAGGCGTCCAGATGCGCCCGCTCCGCGCCAGCCTCGGGGCCGGGCCCGGATCGCATCAGCCGGTCTCTCACCCCCCGGCAGTCATCGCAGTCCATGCTCAACCCTCCTCCAGGAGCCGCCGCAGCCGCTTGCGCGCGCGGTGGGCTCTCACTTTGACGTTGACCCGCGTCCATCCCAACCGTTCGGCGATCTCGGCGACCGACCACCCTTCTCCATCCAGGAGCAGGAGCACGAAGCGGTCCGCCGGCGGCAGATGGGCGAGCAGCTTCGCGACCTCCATCCGGGCGTCCGGATCCGCGGCCGGACTCTCGACGTCCTCCTTCAGCGCCTCGGGATCGCCCTTCCTCTGGCGCAGACGATCATAGGCGCAACGCAGGCAGAGGCGCGTGAGCCAATGCTCGAACGGCGCGTCGGCGCGGTAGGTGCCGAGTTTCATCCAGGCGCGGAGGAACGTCTCCTGCGCCACCTCCTCCACCTCTTCCGGACGCCGGAAAAAGCGCCCAGCGAGACGGAAGACGCGGCTCTGGTGTGTGCGCACCAGGGCGGCGAAGGCGTCCTGGTCGCCGTTCAGGCTGGCCCGGATCAACCCCGCTTCGGAAGTCCCGACGTCGTTGGCGATCGCTTCGGCCCCCATGAGCATCCTGGAGAGAGTGTGCATCCATTCCTCCCACATGGCCAGACGGTGAAAAGCGGCCGGCGGTTACACGCTCCCAGATCGGATGATTTTGTAACCGATCCGCGTCCGGCGCTGTCTGGCTGATCAGAGGGGCGAAGAAGCCCCGGACGACTCAAGATCAGGAGAACCGACCATGACCCTCAAGAAGCCTTCCCGCAAAGTCCTCGCAGGACTCGCCGCCCTCGCCGGTGTCGCAGCCATCGCCATCCTCGTCCCGGCGGTCCTTTTCGCCGCCACGGGCGGACCCCATGGAGCCCATGGCTTCGGGATGCACGCACCGGGCGCCATGGCGCGCCACATCGCCCAGCGTCTCGACCTGACGCCGCAGCAGATCCAGGACATCCGCGGCATCTTCAAGAACCACCAGCAGGAGCTCCAGGGCGAGCTGACCGGCGTCGAGCAGGCGCGGACGCACCTCTTCGACGCGATCCACGCCGAGGCCTATGACGAAGCCGCCATCCGCTCCGCCTCGGCGACCGTCAGCCAGGCCGAGACGCAGCTCGCCGTCAGCCGCGGCAAGATCGTCTCCGAAGTCCGCGCCGTGCTCACCACGGAACAGCAGGCCAAGGCCAAGGATCTCCTCTCCGACGCCCGCGCCCTCGGCCACGGCTTCATGGACCACGTGCGCGCCCACATCGCCGATCCACTGGCCGGGCTTTAGACCACTCTCCCCTCCTCGGTTTTCGTAGGGGCGGTCCACGGGATGCCGTCAGGCACCCCGTGTGGCCGCCCTCAACGGTTTGCTCATCTCCAATGGCTCGCTCCCAGGGCGCCGCTCCTATGCCTCACCGCGCCGCCGAACAGCCGCCGCGAAAGCCGCATCAGCCCTCCGGCTGAAGAGCAACACAGGCGATACCCCCTCTCGCCTCGCTGCACGAAAACGACTCCGAACAGGATCAGGGTAATCAGCACGTTGGGCCAGCCGTTGAGTTTGGCCTCCGCTTCGACGGTGAGCCGGCGAAGCGCGAGCACGCGTTCTTCATCCTTGAAGCCGACCAGGGCACGATGCCGGTCATACGGAAGGGACTCGCGCAGACGAGTTCCTCCGTAAGCTCCTCGCGTACCAAGAGACATGGCGACAGAGACTCCACCAGGCGCTTCTCGGGGTATCGAACTTCCGGGTCTTGACCGTGACGATGAGCAGGGAACGGATAGAGCATTTGTTGGCAGCATGTCGGTCTCTCTCTGGTGACGGGCGCCTCTTCCTCTTCGCGGACCAAGAGAGCCTTGGCGCCGGGGACAGCCTGGCGCAGGAATGGGTAAACAGCCGAAGGGAGCTGTGCAGCTCCACTAGCTCAAAGATCTATGGGTAATAGTTAATAGGCTTGACAGCCGCCACTCAAAGCCATAGCTTTCCTGCTAAATAAGGGACGGTGTCCTCTTGGGGTAAAGACAACCTCGGAGGCTTTTTATGAATCCGAAAGACAGCGCGCACCATTGATTCCATAATTGGAGTGAGCTATGACAGACAACAATCTGGAACTCAAACGGAAGAATGGCGAACACACGAACGCGGGAGATGTAGCCGCAGATAACAACCGCGACGAAAAGGATAAGCCGCAACAAGTCAACACAATTTTCCATTGGCTTTCCCAACAACTCTCCAAGCTTTTCTCTAAAAGCTTGCTCCATTCTATGAAAACTGCCAGCTGGTTTGTTCTCTTGGGAATATGCCTGATCTTTTTTGCACTTCTATTCGAACCACACAAGAGTCCAGACTCTCCTCCTATTCCTGATTGGATTTCAGCTCTCTGGTCAGTAGTAGAGAAGCTTGGCGACGCCCTAATTGTGGTTGGCATAATTGACGTTGTAATTCATCTCCCCGACTGGAATAGATATTTCCTCGACGCAATAAAAGACTCGATTATTGAGGATAGCTATCTCAGTCGCCTCGACGATGGCGCGCTCAAGTCTCTCATCGGAAGAGCTTTACGCGCACGACTCAAGAACCCCTCCATATCTCTCGATACTAAAGGAGGGTTCCTGGAGTTCTTTTTCAACGACATACATGCCCTAATCGCGAAGCCATATCGCGAAAACGTCATAGGAGAGATAATATGCCAAGAGGCAGACGCAGATCATTTCTTAATAGAAGACAAGCTGACATATATTTGCCGGGAAGCTGGAGGAGCAATCCAAGGAGAAGTGAAGTGGACAAATGATCCCGGCGAAATTGCCGAAATGATATATCTCAAAATAGATCTCATTCCTCCGAGAGGTAAACCACATAACCTACTCGAAAAAAATAACTTCACTCCCGCGACAGTAGAGAGAATTGAAGAGGAAATAATCTCCTCGTGCAGAAAAGATTTTTTGACCGTCGAAGTTAAATCGCGATACAAAGTAAGGCGCGACGTCTTTCAATATTGGGCAATGTCTCATCTCACTAGAAATCTTACCCTCATATTGAGATATCCTCGTGGCTACCAAGCGCAACTGACTTCCTTTGGCTTAGACGAGGAGCTAATTAGACCTGACATTGGTGAGGAGGGATGTACGATACACTATAATTCATGGATGTTGCCGCTGGCCGGAATATGTTGGAAATTTAACCATCGCCGGTAAATGACTCGATACGCCCTCATCGTCAAGGCGGCGGAGGACGGTGAGAGCGTCCGAGAACGGCGCGAGATAGCTGATGGGCCAGATCTCGCCGGGCGAGGGTCCGCGGGAGCCCACGAGATCGCACAGAAGGTGGACGTGGAACGCCAGGAAAGCACCGGTCGCCGCGAGAGCCCGCCGCCGGCAGACCGCCGCCGCCGCTCCAGCAGTCAGCACCGCCCCGAAGAGACCATGAAAGAGGACATGGTGGTAGGTGCCATACCAGCTCGACTCCGGGCGGCCGAGGAGTCGGTTTCCCAGATCGACCAGAGCGCCCAGGCCATCCGCATCCGCCGCCACGCTGGCCCACGCGATGGCCGCCCGTTCGCGGGGAGACGTGGTCAGCCGGCTGCCCAGTTCCCAGCCGATGAGCAGATGCGTGATGGGATTCACGGCGCAGACTCTAACCCCTCCCGCTCTGAAGCGTGTCTACCTCTCGCGCAGGGGAAGGAGAGTGGTGGTCTATGCGCTTCGAGGATTACGCCTTCATCAACGACCCGAAAAACGGTCTCGTCTGTTCCTGTGTGCCGGTGAACCCGGACACCGAGGAGCTGACGCGATCGGTCCGTTCTTTTTACGAGGAGAGGGTGACGCAGTTCGGCTATACCGGCTTCTCCTGGGAGATCGACGAGGTCTTCCACCAGCGCTCGGTCTATCTCGTGGTCTCCGATGGTGCCGGCAATCTGGTGATGACCTGCCGCGGCACCCACCGCCGGCCTGGCGAGATTCTGCCGTTGGAGATGGCGCTGCGAGAGGACGGCTCTTCCTACGTGCTCGATCCCGATCGTCCGGTGATGGACTTCAACACCTTCACCTACCAGCCGGGCGCCTACGAAATCGCCATGCCCTTGCAGATCATCGGCCTCGGCCACTACGCGAAGCTCCAGGCAGCCCGGCGGGCCTATTGTCTCTATGACATCAAGAACGATCGCATCCGCCGGGCCTATACCGCCTTCGGCTGGGAGCACGCGCCCGAATTTCCGGACCCCATCCACTTCTCCACCTATGGACGCATCGAGAACGGCCGCTTCGAGCCGGCCCGCTGGCGCGTGTTCGAGTGGACCGAGGAGACGATCGACCGCCATGAACGGGAGGCGCAGGAGAACTTTGTGTTGGTTGCAACATAACGGCCCCTTGTGTTCCAATCCGCCGCACGATGACTGAAGCCGACTACGCGGCGCTCGCGGTGCGCATGTCGGCGGCGGCAATACGCGCGGGGATCCCCAGGCAGAGTTGAGCTTCCCCGAGGGGAAGCTGACGATCCCCCAGGCGGAGTTGAGCTTCCCCGAGGGGAAGTTGACGATCCCCCAGACGGAGTTGAGCTTCCCCCAGGGGAAGTTGACGATTCCCCAAGTGGAGTCGAGCTCCCCCTAGGGGAAGTTGACGATCCCCCAGGCGGAGTTGAGCTTCCCCCAGGGGAAGTTGACGATCCCCCAGACGGAGTTGAGCTTCCCCCAGGGGAAGTTGACGATCCCCAGACGGAGTTGAGCTTCCTCCAAGATACAAGATGACTGGGTTTGGCCGTAGGGCGCCGCCCTGAAACCGAGCCGGATTGCCCGTCGCCGCAAGCTTAAGTCATCAGACAGAAGGTTACAGCCCGGCACCGCAAGCTTCCATCGCTAGCCAGAAGCTCACGGACCGACACCGCAGGCTTCCGTGGCCAGCCAGAAGGTTACGGACGGACACCGCAGGCTTCCGTGGCCGGCCGGAAGGTTACGGACTGACGCCGCAAGCTTCTGTGGACCGCCGGAAGGTTACGGACTGACGCCGCAAGCTTCTATGGCCAGCCGGAAGGTTTCGGACTGACGCCGCAAGCTTCTGTGGCCGGCCAGAAGGTTACGGAACGACTCCGCAAGCTTCGGTGGAGTGCCGCAAGCTTCTGGGAGCCGCCGCAGGCCTGTGATCTGCCTCTGCACTGGCGGTCGATGAGGACTTTATGTTGCTTGCAACACAAAGCCCCCTTGTGTTCCAATCCCCCGCACGATGACTGAGGCCGACTACGAGGAGAGGAAGCGGGGGCTTGAAGCACAGTTCCGGCTTTCCATCCAGTTCCTCCAAAAAGGCTACGAGGCCCAGCTCAGGGCCTTGGAGCTGGCGTGGGCGCAGGAGAACCAGACTCCGGCTCCGGCCCCGACTCTGGAGGCCGCTCCCGCTCCGCAGCGGCCGCCGCGACCGGCGGGCAGCCTGATCGAGCTCGTCCGCCAGGCCGTGGCCCAGTTGCCGGCGGAGTTCAAGAAAGAGGACGTCATCCGGCTGCTCGGCTTCACGCCGGAGCGCAGCTCACTCCACCGGGCGATGGACGAGCTCCTGGTGACGCAGGAGATCCGGATCCGCAGTCAGGGCGCCGGGCGCACTCCCAACGTCTACCGGAAGCTGGCGGGAAGCACGCCCGAAAGCTCGTAGCACGCGCCGCTCGCGGCGGACATGCCGGGGGCGGCGGTGTGTCCGGCACCGGCCGGCGGCGGCACCTCTCCAATCCGGACAGTCAGGACCGCGCAGCGCTCGGCAGAGACCGTGATCCGCTCCCGCGCCACCGGCAAGGACCGGCGCGCCACGCCGATCCGCACCCGCCCCACCGCGGCCCGGAAACGCAACGCTGCTCTCGGCTCGTGCATCACTGCGCAACGGAGAGGCAACACAACGGAACGCATGGTAGCGTTGTTCGAACAGTCGTGCATCACGAACGAGCGGAGCGCCGTGTTGCACGAGTTGGGTGACAACACAAACGAGCAGTGCGCTGTGTTGCGCCGACCGGCGGCCAACACAAATCTCCTGATCCCCGTGTTGCGGAGACGCTCGGCCACCACGAACGAACGTTGGCCCGTGGTGCACGGACGTTCGTTCGTGGTGGCGGAGCGCGCTGCGGCCGGCCGGGAGAGCGCGCCCGGTTTCCAAATTTCCGGACAACCTCCGTTCAACCGGCTGGACGCGATGGCAGCGCGCGGTGACGACACCCCAGGAGCTTCCAGGGGAATGCCTGCGGGCACCGCGCTTGCACTTCTGCCGCCTCGACAAACGGGAGGACGATGATGAATGGACAGCCGGCAGCGGTGTCACGGTCGAGCAGTTTTCGCGGCATTCTCTGGGGTGGTGTTCTGGCGGGGCTCGGCGATCTGCTCTTCGCCTTCGTCTACTACGGCATGCGCGGGGCGACGCCGGTCCGGATCCTCCAGTCCATCGCGAGCGGGCTCCTCGGAGCCAGATCCTATGAGGGAGGAGCCGGGACAGCCGTGCTCGGCTTCGTCCTGCATTTCGTCATCGCGTTCGGGGCTGCCACGGTATACTACCTGGCGAGCCGCAAGCTGCCGTTCCTCCTCCAGCAGGCGGCCGTGTGTGGACTGCTCTACGGCATTGTCGTCTACGCCTTCATGAACGCCGTCGTGCTGCCCCTGTCCGCGTTACCGCGCAAGCCCACCTATCCGCTCGCCGTCCTGATTCCGAGCGTGCTCGGCCACATGGTCCTGGTCGGACTGCCGATCGCGCTCTCGATCCGGCGGGCGGAGAGAGCGGCACCGATCTCGTAGTCACCCTGCACCAGAGCGCGACTTTCGATAATCCGATCTGCCGCACGGGGATCGGGTTTCACCAGGCTTGCCGGCCCTGCTCGATCTCTTGAGACGGATCTCCGCGATCCTCGTTGCTCCATGCACCCGCCGCCGCTTCGGCTGCCTGGACCTGCCTCAACTGCGTAAGCCGAGCCCGCACAGCATTTTCGATGAACCCGCTTCTCCGCCGCGAGGGGACAAGAGCCCGCATCTCTTCCAGGAGGGCGTCTGAGAAAACGACGTTCATGCGTGCCATTGAGAAGCCTCCTCGTACGCCTCGAAAGGTACCCTCGGTCTGCGCAGAGTGTCAACGCAAAGGCACACCCAGATCCGTGCGCAAAGCGCACCCTACAGACGGCCACGGCGCGTCTTCGGCCACTCCGCGCACCTTCCTCTATAAGCGGCGGCCCGCCGTTGTCGCCGAGGCTATACCCGCGGTACGCTGCCCCCGTTTTGCAGAGGATGGTTCTTCCCTAGGAGACGAAGATGGCTCTCTGGAAACCCGACCCCACGTTCTATCCATCTCCCAAGCTCGCGATGCAGGCTCCCCCCGAGGGGCTCGCGTTCGTCGCCGCGTTCAACCCGAAGACGGATGGCCGGCCGGACGCGATGACGGTCGTCGACGTCGCTCCCGGCTCGGACACCTACGGGCAGCTCGTCGGTCGCGTCGAGATGCCGAACGCCGGCGATGAGCTGCACCATTTCGGCTGGAACGCGTGCAGCTCGGCGCTCTGCCCGTATGCGCCGCATCCGCATGTCGAGCGGCGGTATCTCGTGGTCCCCGGGCTGCGGTCGTCGCGCATCCACATCATCGACACCAAGCCGGACCCCCGCAAGCCGCAGATCGTCAAGGTCATCGAGCCGGAAGAGGTGTTTGCCCGCACCGGCTATTCGCGCTTCCACACCATCCATTGCGGGCCGGAAGGAATCTACGTCAGCGCGCTGGGCAATCCCGAGGGGGACGGGCCGGGCGGCATTTTCCTGCTCGATCACAACTCGTTCGACGTGCTCGGCCGCTGGGAGGTGGACCGCGGGCCGCAGTTTCTGGCGTATGACTTCTGGTGGCATTTGAACCACGACACGATGGTGACCAGCGAGTGGGGCACGCCCAACATGATCGAGAACGGGATCGTGCCCGAGCTTCTCCTGGGCGGCAAGTACGGCCACCAGCTCCATGTCTGGGATCTGCGGCGGCGGCGGCATCAGCAGACGCTCGACCTGGGCGCGGAGCAGCAGATGGTGCTCGAGCTGCGCGGCGCGCACGATCCCACGAAAACGTATGGATTCGTCGGGGTGGTGGTGTCGCTCAAGGACCTCTCCGCCTCGATCTGGCTGTGGCACCAGGACGGCAGCTCCTGGGCGGTGAAAAAAGTGATCGAGATTCCCGCTGAGCCGGCCGATCCCGCCGATCTGCCGCCGCTTCTGCAAGGTTTCAAGGCGGTGCCGCCGCTGGTGACGGACATCAACCTGTCGCTCGACGACCACTGGCTCTACGTCTCCTGCTGGGGCACCGGCGAGTTGCGGCAATATGATGTGTCCGATCCGTTCAATCCGAAATTCACCGGCTCGGTGCACCTGGGCGGTATCGTGCGCCGCACGCCGCATCCGAAGAAACCGGGCGAGCGTCTGAACGGCGGGCCGCAGATGGTCGAGGTGAGCCGCGACGGCCGCCGCATCTATTTCACCAACTCGCTCTATCAAAGCTGGGACGAGCAGTTCTATCCCGACGGCGTACGGAGTTGGATGGTCAAGCTGGACGCCGATCCGGCGGGCGGTCTCAGCATCGATGAGAAGCTTTTCGTCGAGTTCGACCAGGATCGCGCGCATCAGATCCGCCTGGAGGGAGGCGACTGCTCGTCGGACTCCTTCTGCTACCCATGAGCGAGGCGTGGCCCTGGCTGACGCTGTTCGGTCTCGGGGCCTACCATGGGATCAATCCCGGGATGGGCTGGCTGTTCGCCGTGGCGCTCGGCCTCCAGGAGAAGAGCCGGCGGGCGGTGCTCGCGGCGCTGTTGCCGATCGCGCTCGGGCATGCGCTGTCGATCGCCGCCGTCGTCGGCGTCCTGTGGCTGGCGCAGGAGAGCCTGCCGGACAGGGCTCTGCGCTATGGCGCGGCGGCGGTCCTGTTCGGCTTCGGTCTCTACCGGCTGATCCGCTCGCGGCATCCGTCGTGGGTCGGCATGCGGGTCAATTTCCGCGACCTGACCGTGTGGTCGTTCCTGATGGCGTCGGCGCACGGCGCGGGCTTGATGCTGGTGCCGATCCTTCTCCACTGGTCGCACGGGATGGCTGGAATGCCGGAGATGACCGGGATGCACGCGGCGCATGCCGGCCACATGCCGGCGCAGGTCGCGGCGGGCGGGCCACTGCTGTGGCTGGCGGCCGTGCTGGTGCATACGCTCGGACATCTGCTCGTCTCGACGGGAATCGCGCTGCTGGTCTACGAGAAGCTGGGGCTGGCGCTGTTGCAGCGGGCGTGGTTCAACCTCGACCTCCTGTGGGTCATTGCGTTGATGCTGAGCGGCCTCATTCTTCTCCTTCTGTGAAGGGACCGAGACCGTAATGCAGGCTGTAATGTTCTCCGTGCAGACTCTCAATATCCCGGTTGGATGTGGCTGGTGGCTGGCGCGGCCGGCTCTCGCGAACGAAGCGAGAGCCGGCTGAGAGGGGCGGCTTCGTCGGAGACGAATTCCTCGGCTGGTACTCCTTGTTTCCTGGAAGCGTCCGCTCCCGAGCGCACTCGCGTCCACTTCTGATGCCTCTCTGATCCCTTGGCGTCAGCGGCTCCCCCGTACACCCTCGAAAAGCGGCCTGGCACAGTCTTTGCCCTATAGAGCAGGGACAGCAGTCGCCGCGGTGCCCACCCACGGCTTTGGCTCCAAGGAATGTTTCCATCAGAACGGGCGCCGCGAACCGAACGAGGTGATCTCATGAAAACGACACGCATCACTCTTCTCGCCCTGGCCCTTGCCGGCGCCGGCGTTTTCGCCGGGACGGAGACAAGGCCCGCGGCGGCTCAGATCTCGGCGGGTGTTCACATCGGCCCGTCGGGCCACGCGCGAGTGGATCTCGGCTTCTTCTATGACGACCTCGCTTCCTACGGGAGCTGGGTCGAGCGCCCGAGCTACGGCTGGGTGTGGAGCCCGCGGGTCACGCGCGCCAACTGGCGTCCCTATCAGTATGGGCACTGGGCCTGGACCGACTACGGCTGGACCTGGATCTCCGACGAGCCCTTCGGCTGGGCGACCTACCACTACGGCCGCTGGTATGACGATCCCAACTACGGCTGGGAATGGGTGCCGGGCAACGAGTGGGCGCCGTCCTACGTCTCCTGGCAGGAAGGGGACGACTACATCGGCTGGGCGCCTCTGCCCCCCTCGGTGAGCATCCGCACCGGCTTCCTGAACGTCTCCCTGGCGCCGGCGGCCTATCTGTTCGTGCCGGAAGGCCGATTCCTCGACACCCGCGTCTACGACTATGCCGTGCCGCGCCGGGATTGCGAGCGGATCTACCGCCAGACCCGCAACTTTACGAACTACCGCTATGAAGGCAACCGCGTCTTCGCCGCCGGTGTTCCGGTGGACCGGGTGCAGCGGGTGATCGGCCGCAACGTGCCCCGCTACCAGGTTGCCGACCAGGGCTGGAACCAGCGTCACCAGAACCGTTTCAGCGGCAACCGGGTCGCCATGTTCCGGCCGCAGGTGGAGCGTGGCCGCGTGGCTCCGCCGTCCGCCCGTCCGCTGGCGCGCAATTCGGTGGTGAGCTCGAACCAGGCCCGTCAGGGCCGGCAGCTCCGGCAGGAAGTGGCCGGGCAGGGACGTCTGAACCGCCAGCAGCAGCAGATCGCGCGGCAGCAACTCCAGACTCAGGGCCGCTTGAACCGCCAGCAGCAGCAGATCGCACGCCGGCAACTCCAGGACCAGGGGCGCATCAACCGTCAGCAGCAGGCGCGCCAGCAGCAGACGCTGATCGGACGCCAGGCCCAGAACCAGGGCCGGAACCACGGCCGTTGGCAACAACAGCAGGTCCAGCGCCAGGAGCGTCAGGTTCAGAACCAGGAGCGTTTCAACCGCCAACAGCAGGCGCGGATCGAGCGCCAGACCCAGAACCAGGCCCGGAACCAGGAACATCGGCAGCAACAGCAGGTCCAGCGCCAGGAGCGCCAGGTTCAGAACCAGGAGCGTTTCAATCGCCAGCAGCAGGCGCGAGTCGAGCGCCAGGCCCAGAACCAGGCCCGGAATCAGGGACGCTGGCAGCAGCAGCAGGCCCAGCGCCAAGAACGCCAGATGGCCCGGCAGCAGAACGCCGCACCGCGCGGGCAGGGACGGCAGCAACAGCAGCAGGCCCGGCCGCAGCAGCAGCGGCCGCAGCGGCAGATGAATGAGAATCGGGGTGGTGGCCGTGGCAACGGCGGCGGTGGCCGCCCCCAGGGCAACAACCGCGGCAACCGGCATGGCCGGGACGGCAACGGTTAGCCGACGATTCGCTCTCCCTCACACCGAAAGCCCGGCCGAGCGCCGGGCTTTCTTTTTTTCAAACGGCACGCCTCTTGCTTTCTTATTCTGACCTGGAGGTAGCCTTCTATGAAGACCACACGAATCACGCTTTTCGCCTTGATCCTCGCGGGCACTTTCGCAGGATTATTCGCGAGCTCAGGCGCCGCTTCCGCCGCTGTTGCGGCGGACATTCACATCGGCCCGTCAGGCCGTGCCACGGTAGACCTCGGTTTTTTCTATGACGATCTGTCCCCCTATGGCCACTGGGTCGAACGCCCGCAGTATGGTTGGGTCTGGACGCCTCGCGCCGTCGCGACGACCTGGCGTCCTTATCAGAATGGCCACTGGGCCTGGACCGACGACGGCTGGATCTGGATCTCGACCGAGCCGTATGGCTGGGCGACCTATCACTATGGTCGCTGGTACGAAGACCCCGACTACGGCTGGTCCTGGGTTCCCGGCAACGACTACGCTCCGGCGTGGGTTTCCTGGCAGGAGGGGGGCGACTACATCGGCTGGGCGCCTCTGCCGCCGTCGGTCGAATTCCGCGCCGGACCGTTGTCGGTCTCGCTGTCTCCTGACGCGTACCTCTTCGTACCGTCGCGCCGTTTCCTGGACCCGCGGCCTTTCCAGTACGCGGTTCCGCGCCAGGACTGCGAACGGGTCTACCGCCAGACCCGCAGCTTCACGGAATACCAGGTCGTTAATCAACGGATCGTGAACCGGGGTGTGCCGGTGGAGCAGGTGCAGCGCTTCGTTGGCCGCCCGGTGCCGCGCTATCAGGTGACCGAGATGAGCGCGAACCAGCGTCATCAGGGCGCCCGGGTCTCGGGCAACCGCCTCACCGTCTTCCGGCCCGAGGTGCAGAAGGCACAGGTGGCGCCGCCGCCGCAACGCCCGGTCGCCAAGCGCGCCGTGCTGACCGCGCCGCCCGCCACGGCACCCGGCAAGGGAAACAACCGGGCCGGACGCCCAGTGGTGGCCGGACCGGCTCCGGTTCCTGACATGAAGGGCCCGCAGGGCAGGAAACCGAAGCCGCAGAATCAGCCGCAGGCACCCGCCGTGGCCCGCCAGACTCCGCCGGGACAGGCCGGTCGCCCGAACCACCAGAAGGGGCCCAAAGTCGAGCCGGTGCCCCCGGTGACCCAGGCTGAAGCCAAGCCCCCGGCGCACCAGCGCCAGGGCCGCGGCCCACGCCAGGAGCAGGGCGGCAATCCCGGCAATCCGCCGAACGTGCAGCCGGTGCAGCCGCAGGACAAACCCCGTGGCAACCCGCATGGCAACCGGCGGCCGGAGGCCGAGCAGCAGGCCCCACCGCCGCCGCGTCCGCAACAGCATGCTGCCCCGCCCTCGGATCGGCCGGACCGGCCCGCACGCCAGGCCGCTCCTCGCGAGCAACCGAAACCGCCGCATGGCCAGCAGGACCATCCGAATCAGGGTGGTGGCAAGGGCGGCGGCAAGGGCCACAACAAGCCGGAGAACGACAAGAAGCCTCCGACCGCTTGAAAGATCTCACCCGATTCCAGAGACCCGAGAGCCCGGCAGACCGCCGGGCTCTTTTTTTTTACGGCCTGGAGTACAGATCGATCACCCGCTCGATGCCGCGCTGGCAGACGCGGCAGAAGGGGACCTGGTCGCGGGTGAACATGATGCAGTCGGTCTGCGGCCGGTAATAGCCTTTCGCCGCGTAGTTCGCTCCTTCGAAAGCGCCCACCTGGCCGGCGCGGGGGTCCGATCCCAGCAGCTTCGTCTCCGCTTTCTGCTCCTCCAGGAAGAGGGCGTCCATCTCCTCCTCGGGCCGGTTCTGGGCACGGATGGCGCGCCGCCGCTTCTGGATGTCGGCCGCCTGCGCCTCGAACGCCTCCTTGGGCCAGGGGGTGGGGACCGGGGTGCCGGCCGCGACCAGGTCCTTCCACTTGAGCTGGGCGGGCCCACCGGGATCACCAAGGGCGGTGGCGTTCGGCTCCCAGGGCTCCACCTTCCCGTTCGCCGGCTCATAGGCCACGTCCGAGGTGTAGTACTCGTCCGCCAGGCCGGCGAAGTGATGGCCGAACTCATGGATGAAGAGGTAGGGCGACCACAGGCTGTCCGCGGCCACGGTCGAGTACTGGCCGAAAATGCCGCCGCCGCCATAGGTGCGGGTGTTGGTCAGGATCTCGATGAATTCGTAGGGCGCGAACGAGGCGATGTCGCGCATCGCGCGGTTCTCGAAGGTGAGCACGTAGCGCTCCGAGCCGAAGGTGTCGTAGGCGGCGCCGACGGGCGAGCGGCGGTGGATGCCGGTCGACGGGCGCGCGATGCCGGATTCGGCGGCCGGCGGGCAGAGCCCCCAGACGTTGAAATCGTTGCGCCGCTCCTTGAACGGCGACGTGGCGAACAGGATCTCGCTGAGCCGGCGTGCATCCTTTTCAAACTTCCCGCGCTCCGCCGCCGTGTAGCCGTCGCCCAGGATCAGCAGGTCGACCTTGTCGGCCGGCGGCCCGTGGCGCTCGATCTCGATCAGGGCGCCCGGCGGCGCGGGCGGTGCCGTGTCGATCGTGCGGTCGGCCGGATCGACGAGCAGCGACCAGATCTCGCGGAACGCGTTGCGCGCATCGCGCTTCTTGAGCACGATTTGCACCGGCGCCGCGGGCATGGGGAAGCGGAGCGACTCGTGGAACGTCCGCCACACCTCTCCCGCCTCGGCGGTGGTGGACCATTCGCCGAAGACGGAGGAGAAGCCGCGCGAGTAGACGGCGCGGTTGGTCTGCCGGTCGATCACCTCGAACAGGTACTGGCCGAGGTTCGTGTCGTCCACCGCCCGCGCCGGATTGCCCGGCCAGGGGAGCGGCTCGACGACGATGCGGTCGAGGCTGAAATGTTCCTGCGCGGAGCTGCCCGTGTGGTAGTAGTCGACGCGCAGGGTGTGCGGCGGTGTCTGAGACGGCGAGCTGGGGGAGGCGGCGAGCAGAGAAGAGGCGAGAAGGACGGTGGCGGCGAACATGCCGCGGGATGCTAACAGAGGCGGCGGCCTACCCCTGCAGGCGACGGGCGAGCTGCTCGGCGCGCTGCTGGTTGGCGGCGGCGGCGTCCGGCTCGCGGAGCTCGCGGCGGACGGCCGAGGCGACTTTCAGCTCTCGTTCGGGAGGGGGGAGCGCGCGATCGTTGACGGCGTCCCAGGTCTGGCTCACCACGATGGCTTCGAGGTTCTGGAGCCGCTCACCCAGGGCGTTGTTGGTGCGCCGCAGGTCGGCGACTTCCTTCTCGAGCTCGGTCGTCGAGGCGCCGAGCTTCCTCTGGGTCGCCACGAGCCGCAGCCAATCGCGGAAACCCCGCATGAGGATCGCCGTGATCGGGATGAGGACCCACCAGAATTCCATGCCGTGCATCGTGCGGATTATACAGGAGGAGGGGACGACCCGCGCCGGCCCGGAGAGGCACCGGCGCGGGAGGAATCAGCCTTACTTACAGGCCTCTGACAGCGGAATGCAGCTCTCCTTGCTCCCCTGCACGCAGCAGTGATAGCCCTGGATGCAGAGCAGCGTGCAAGCCTGCTGCTGCTGACTCTCCGCCTTGGGGACCGAGCTCAAAAGAGCCATAGTGGAAAGGGCGAACCCGAAAAGTCCGAAGGTTAGCTTCTTTTTCATGATTACTACCTCTCTCTCTGACTGCGTGCCCCCTGAATTGGCGGGCACATAGAGACAAATAGCAATATGCATGCCGACTTGGCGAGGTTACGGGGACGGCGGGGAGGCCAAGCAAAGAAAAAGCCCAGGAGACTCCCTGGGCCATCTCAACCTCACCTCGGTGGAACGTGATCGCAGCAGAACAGGAAAAAACGCCTCTTAGGCAACCTCCAAGACATCAACGGCAGACAGCAAAAGAAAGACTGCAAAACCGGGTAAGCCCTCCGTCTCCCCCCGGCACCAGAGAAGAATAGACGCAGCGAGCACAAAGGTCCTCAAAGAACGGCTCAAAGTTCCTCAAAAAACCTCAAAGAACCCGCCTCACCCCCCTTTGCAGCAGACCATCGACTCTCCTAGGATGTCGCTGCGGACCGACCACGAGAAGGAGATTCATGCGCTTCGCCTGCCCTGCCCTGGCTTTGGCCGTCGCTTTGCTCCTCCTTTCCTGCTCGCGAGGCCCGGCGCCCGCGGGTGTGACGGTGGCGTCGCTCGATCCCGCGGGCGGCGCTGCCCGGGCCGGGCTGCGCGTCGGGGACGTGCTGCTCTCCTGGCAGCGCGATAAGTCGACGGGGGCGGCAGGAGCGGAGGGAGCCCTGGGGTCGTGTGCCGATCTGTCCCGGGTGGAGATCCAGGAGGCGCCGCAGGGGACGGTGACCTTCCAGGCCGAGCGGCTGGGCCGCACGTTCTCCGCCGAGATGCCGCCCGACAACTGGCAGATCGAGGTGCTGCCGCGGCAGCGCCGCGATCCAGGGTGCGACGCCTTCGCGCGGGCACGGCTCCTGAGCCGGAGCTCCCGCTGGCCCGAGGCGCGCGCGGCCTACGCGCAGGCCGCGGCGCACGCGCGGGCGCATTCCCAGACGTTGTTCGCCGCCACCGCCCTCCGCCACCAGGGGATCGCCGCCTTGCGCGCGCAGGATTTTCCCGGCGCGGAAGCGGCGTACACCCAGGCGCTGGAGATCTGCCGCAAAACCGCGCCGGACAGCCTGGACGAGGCTCTCGCCTGGCATGCCCTGGGCTACATGGAACAGGCCCGCGGCGCGATCGCCCGCTCGGAGGAAGAGCTGCACAACGCGCTGCGCATCCGCCGGCAGCTCGCTCCCCGCAGCCTGGAGGTCGCGGGCACCCTGAACATCCTGGGGATCGATGCCTGGAGGCGCGGCGATCTGGAGGACGCCAAGCGGCTCTATGGCGAGTCCCTCGCGATCGTCCGGGCGCGCGCTCCCGGCAGCCTCGACGAGGGACAGGTGCTCAACAACCTGGGGCTCCTGCTCCGTGAAATCGGTGACGACACCGCGGCGGAGGGCTACTACACCCAGGCCGCGCAGATCCTGCAGCGCACCGCTCCGGGCAGCATCGACCTGGCCCGCACCGCGGCCAACCTGGCGACCATCGCCTCCGACCGGGGCGACTTCGCCCGCTCCGAAGAGCACCTGCGGATCGCCCTCGACCGGTTCGAGAAGATCGCGCCGGAGGGGCTGGAGGTGGCGGACGTCCTCAACAACCTGGGGAGCATCGTCCGGGAGCGCTATCAGCTCACCGAAGCGGAAGCCTACTTCCGCCATTCCCTTGCCATCCAGCACCGCCTCGCCCCGGGCTCGGAGGTCGAGGCCACCAGCTTGAGCAATCTCTGCTGGATCGCCCAGAACCGCGACCGGCTCGACGAAGCGGAGGGCCTCTGCCGCAGCGCTCTCGAGATCCGCTCGCGCCAATCTCCCGGCGGCCCCACCGTCGCCATCAGCCTGTCGATGCTCGGCGTCATCGCCATGCTGCGCGGCAACCTCCCGAACGCCACCATGTTCGGGGAGCGGGCTCTCGCCCTGCAGCACAAGCTCGCGCCGGGATCGCTCTACGAGGGCGAGTACCTCGAATTCCTCGGCAACGTGGCCATGCGGGGTGGCGACCTGCGACGGGCCGAGACGCTCTTGCGGCAGGCGCTGGTCATCCACCGGCGGACCGCGCCGCGCAGCGTTCTGGAAGGGGAGGCGCTCGACCTCCTCGGCCGGGTGCTGGAGCGCCAGGGGAGAAAGCAGGAGGCCGAGGCGGTCTTCGAGCAGGCGGCAGCCGCCATCGAGGACCAGATCGGCCGGCTCGGCGGCTCGGACGAGGGGCGCTCCAGCTTCCAGGCCAAGTTCCTGGAGGTGTACCAGCACCTGATCGCGCTCCAGGTGTCCCGCGGCGAGACGGCCGCGGCGCTGCATACGCTCGAGCGGTCCCGCGCGCGCTCTCTCCTCGCCCTCCTGGCGCAACGCGACCTGGCCGCCGGCGACGCCCCGACCGCTCTGCTGGACCGCCAGCGCCAGCTCGATCGGAAGTATGAGGACACTCAGGACGCCCTCGCCCGCCTCGACCCGCGGCACACCGCCGAGCTCGAAACCTACACCGCCACCCTCGTCCACCTGCGCGGCGAGCGCGCCGACCTCGCCGCCCGGATCGCCCGCGCCTCGCCCCACTATGCCGCGCTGCGCTCGCCGCAACCCCTGGATCTGGCCGGAATCCGCGCCGTCCTCGACCCGGGGACCGTCTGGCTCTCCTACAGCGTCGGCGAGGACAAGACCTATCTCTTCGCCGTCGTCCCGGCAGGAGATCCCGGGCCAGGAGTGGAAGTGTTCACCCTGCCGGCCGGAGCCGACCGCCTCGCCGAGCAGGTGTCCGCCTTCCGCTCCCTCATCCTGCGGGGCCGCGAGAAACCCGCCCTCGAGCCGGCGCTCGTCGAAGCGGCGCAGCGTCTCTACAAACTGCTCGTCGCACCGGCCGCCGCGACGATCGCGAGCCGCCGGCGCGTCCTCCTGTCACCGGACGGACCACTGCACATCCTTCCGTTCGCGACGCTCATCGAGCCCGGCAAGGCCCGGCCCGGCGACCCGCCAGTCTTCCTGACCGAAGACAAACCCCTGCACACCGTCCTGTCCGCAACTCTCTATGCCGAGATCCGCAGGACCCGGAGCGCCGGGCGCGGCCCTGAGGGCTCGCTGGTCGCCTTTGCCGATCCGCGGATCGTGCCGCCGGAGCCGGGCCCGGTCGACGATCCCGGCGCGCCGCCGACCCGGCGCTACCGGCACGGCCTGGCGCCTCTCCCCGGCGCCCGCGCCGAGGTCCGCGCCCTGGAGGCCTTGTGGGGCAAGGACGCCCACGTCTACGCCGGCGCCGAGGCGAGCGAGGAGCGCCTCCGCCACCTGCCGGTGCGCCCGCGCTATCTCCACTTCGCCTGCCACGCCCTGCTCGACCGCCGTTCTCCGCTCGACTCCGCGCTGGCGCTCGCCACGCCGCAGAAGCCCAACGGCGAGGACAACGGCCTGCTCCAGGCCTGGGAGATCTTCGAACGGCTGCGCCTCGACGCCGACCTGGTGACTCTTTCCGCCTGCGAGACCGGCCTCGGCCGCGACGCCGGCGGCGAGGGCCTCATCGGCCTGACCCGCGCCTTTCAATACGCCGGCGCGCGCTCCGTCCTCGCCTCCCTCTGGGTGGTCAACGACGACACCACGGCGGTGCTCATGGAGCGCTTCTACACCCTTCTTCGCGCCGGCCAGCCGAAGGACCTGGCCCTCCAGGAGGCACAACGCGATCTCATCCATCGTCATGCCCACCCCGTCCACTGGGCCGCCTTCACGTTGAACGGCGACTGGATGTAACGAAAAGCTCTCACCCACCCCCTATACGAGCTAAGGATTGGGGGTTGTGGCCATGACATCGAAGGTGATGCTCCGACAGGCAGAGACCGTCTCTCCAGACGCTCGGGAAGGATTCCGGCCTGTCTTTGAAAATTTGTTTCCGCGCCTGCGCAGCTTCTTTCGCGCCAGCGGATTCCAGACCGCCGACGCCGAGGATCTAAGTCAAACCGCGTTATGGATCGTCTATAAGTCCAGTGGGCAGTACCGGGGCGAGGGAAGCTTCGACGCCTGGGTCTACACCATCGCCCGCAATGTGGCTCGTGACGAATGGCGGCGTCGCGGGCGGCGGACGGAGGACGACCCGGTCGATGAAGCGACACCCGACGAAGGGCCCTCGGCGGAAGCGCAGGCTGCCGGCCGCCAGGACCTCTCGCGCGCCGTGACCGCGCTCAACAAATTGCCGACCAGGATGCGGGCATGCCTTCTGCTTCACGTGCAGCAGGGGCTATCCTATGGGGAGATCGCCCGCCGCCTTTCCTTGGCAACACCGACCGTGAAGGTACAGATCTGGAACGCCCGGCGGCGCTTGAAGAGTCTGCTGGAGGAGTGAACATCATGGCCCAGCCCCCATTCCCCGACACCCCCGACACCCCTGGCGTCCCCAGCCGTCCGCCGGGGCCGCATCCGACCCCGGAGCAGCTCTACCGTGCCCGGCGCGGCCCGCGCACCGCCGAGGCGGAGCGCTGGCTCGCGCATGCCGGAGCCTGCGCCACCTGTACCGAAGAGCTCCTGCTCCTGGAAGCGTTCGACGAGCCGGATGCGGTCTCCCCCGGCCGCCTCGCCGGCGCCTGGGAACGCTTCGGCCAGCCGGCGGCGCGACCGCGGCCGCCGCTCGCGCCTCCCGCCGCGCTCGCCCCGGTCATCCCAATCAACCCGATCAGCCCGAGCAGCTCGAGCACCCCGATCCCCCCTCCGCGGAAACAGAGCCGGGCGCCCTGGATCGCCGCCCTCGCCGCCAGCCTCGCGGCCGTGACCGTCTTGAGCGTCTGGACCTCCCTGCGCCCTGAGCCATCCCAACTCGCCACACCGCCTCCGGCCGTCCGCGGGGGATCCAGGACGGTCGCGGCTGCCGGGGTCTGGCTGCCCGCCGGCACCCTGGACGGTCCGCCCAGCGAGATCGTCTTTCCGGCGGCGAACGGCGAAGAGCAGCGGGTCACCGTGTTCGACGCCGACCACTCCTACACCTGGACCAGCCCGCCGGCGGCCAACGGCAGAGTCCTGTTCCCTGCCGGCGAGCGGCAGCGGCTGCGCAAGGGCGTCGACTACTACTGGACGGTGATCGGCCAGGAGGAGATGGAGGCGAGGAGCTTCAGGCTGCGCTGAGAGGGGCTGAAAAAACAAAAAGCCCAGGACACTTCCCTGGGCCAGGCACCTCATCTTCAGACCGGAATAAGAAAACCTGCAAAAGAGTACTGCTCATCCCTCCTACAACCCGACACCAGAGACCTTCAAAAGAGACCTGCAAAGAGACCGTCAGAACAACAGGACCGGGACTCGGCCTCACCGCCCCGGCACAGTCAGAGAATACTGGCTTACTTCCAAAAGGTCCTCAAACCCAGGCTCAAACTTCCTCAAAAAACCTCAAAATCCCTGCTCCGAACCCCTCTCTTTTCCCTCATTTACACCCTTTTGGGCGCCTCCCGGGCCGCCGCCTTGTAAACGCTTACACGTTTACGGGCGGTGCAGCAGCCAGACGCGGCGCGGCAAGCGGGGTGTGGGAACGCGCTCGAAGCTCTCCTGGAGGTAGCTCCACACCCGCGGATGGGTGTTGGGGAACTGGAGCTCCGGCTCCTCACCGGCCGTGTAGTCGGAGTACACGGCCCAGTGGACGCCGGCGGCGCGGATCTCCCGCAGCATGGTCTCGTCCCGCTCTCCCTGCGCCGGCCAGATCGGGTAGAAGTCCGAGATCGGGGACTCGCGGCCGAGCACCGGGTAGAGACCGGGCAGATGCGGAACGAGCAGGACCGGCTCCCCCGGCGGCACCCGTTCCGCGATCTCCTTCTCGATCTCGGCGAAGAAGCCCGCCGTCCGCGCCGGCAGCCGCAGATCGTCGCCGGCCAGGCGATGGGGGACGAACCGGTCCAGCGGGCGGTCCGGTGTCAGCTCGCTGTAGAGCGGAGTCAGCGGCACGGCCACGAACAGGGTGAGGAAGGAGAGGAGAGGCACCAGCCCGAGGAGGATCACGATCCGCCGCGCGCGCTCCGTGGTGAACACCGCCGGCAGGCCGCAGAGCGCGAGCAGGGCGGGATGGATGCTCTGGTCGAGATGGAACGGGTCGGCGCGCGAGAAGGCGTGGTGGAGATAGAAGAGGCCGACCACCCCGCCGGCCAGGAGGAGCGCCCGCCGGCCCGCGGTCTCCGCCGTCGTCCCCGGCAGGAAGAGGAGCGCGACGGCCACCGCCACCGGGAGGAGGAGGAAACCGATCCCCAGGGCCAGCTTCTCCACCCCGTCCTCCCAGCCCAGCCCGGCGTAGCTCCCCACCCACGGCCAGGGCACCGGCAGCCCGAAGTTCGTCTTTCCCTGGTGCACGAAGAACAGGACTGAATCGACGTAGGCGCGGAAGAAGCGCGGCACGGTCGCCATCATCACCAGGAGCGGCGAGGCGCCGAGCGCGATGCCGCCGGTCCACGCAAGGGCGTCACGCAGAATCGGACCTTCGGCGATCCGCCGCAGGTGGAGCCAGGCGATGAGGATGGCGAAGGCGAGCAGCAGATAGCCGCCGTGGTTCTTCCCCAGCAGCCCGCCGAAGCCCACCATCACCCCGGCGAGCAGGTGCCGACGGGGAGACGGCCGCTCGATGTGCAGCACGGCGACGTACACCGCCGCCATGGCGATCGCCGGCTCGAACAGCTTGTGCCGCGGCCCCATCCAGAGGACGAGCACGGTTCCGATCAGCGCGAGCTGCCAGGCGCGAGGAAAGGCGCGGCGGGCGGCGAGGAGCCCACAGAAGAGACCGCCGGCCTGGAAGATCGCCGCCGCCAGCCGCAACGCCAGAATCCCCTCGCCGAACAGCTTCGCCCACGCCGCCGACCACAGGTAGCGCCCGGGATCGTAGGAGTAGAAGTCGCGCAGCGGCACCTTGCCGTGCGCGGTGAGGACCACCCCTTCCCACAGGAACCCCTCGTCGGCGACGTTGAAGTCGATCCGCCGCTGCGCGAAAAACACCACCGCGGTGAGCCCCACCGCCAGCAGCAGGGGAATCAGCCAGACCGGCAGCCCGCGGTCCGAGGCCGGGTCAGGCGCCATGGAACGAACGGACCGCCTCGATCACCCGCGACTGCTCGTCCGCGGAGAGGTCGTAGTAGATGGGCAGGCGCACCAGCCGGTCCGCGACGTCTTCCGTCACCGGGCAGTGCTGCACGCCGCCCAGCTTCCGTCCGTGCTCCGAGATGTTGAGCGGCACATAGTGCGAGACGGCGAGGATGCGGCGCTCCTTGAGATGGCCGATGAAACGCTGCCGCGCGTCCAGGCCGGGGAACAACAGATAGAAGATGTGGGCCGGATGGACACAGTGCGCCGGCACGACCGGCCGGCGCACGCCGTGCTCCGAGGCCCAGTCCGCGAGCTCGCTGTTGTAGCGCTCCCACTGCGCCAGCCGCCGCGCCTGCACCTGCTCTCGCTTTTCAAGCTGGGCGAGCAGGTAGGCGGCGAGCAGGTCAGACGGCAGGAAGCTCGACCCCAGGTCGACCCAGGTGTAGCGGTCCACCTCGCCGCGGAAGAACTTGGCGCGGTTCGTCCCCTTCTCGCGCACGATCTCCGCCCGCTCGGCGAAGCGCTCGCCCTTGTCGCCATTGACCACCAGCGCGCCCCCCTCGCCGCAGGTGAAGTTCTTGGTCTCGTGGAAGCTCAGGGTGGACATCGACCCGAAGCTGCCGAGCAGGCGGCCGCGCCAGGTGCCGAGGAGGCCGTGCGCGTTGTCCTCGATCACCTCCAGGTTGTGGCGGCGGGCGACGTCGAGGATCGCGTCCATCTCGCAGCCGACGCCGGCGTAGTGGACCGGCACGATCGCCCGCGTACGCGGCGTCACCAGACTTTCGAGCTGCGCCTCGTCGAGGTTCAGCGTGTCCGGCCGGATGTCGGCGAAGACCGGCCGCGCGCCGCGCAGGGCGTAGGCGTTCGCCGTCGAGACGAAGGTGAACGACGGCAGGATCACCTCGTCCCCCGGCTTCAGGTCGAGCAGCAGGCCGGTCATGTCGAGGGCGTGGGTGCAGTTGGTGGTGAGCAGCACCTTGGCCGCCCCGAGCATCTCGCGCAGCAGGGCGTGGCAGCGCTTCGAATACTCGCCGTCGCCGGAGATCCTGCCCCGCGCGATGGCGTCCTGCATATAGGCCATCTCGTCGCCGACCACCGCCGGCTTGTTGTAGGGGATGTCGAAGTCGCTCATTCTCTCTCCCAATGATGGAACCAGATCCCGATGGAATGGGTCAGCAGGCCGTGCGCCTGGTAGAGGCGCTGCGCCCGCGTATTGCGGCCCTGGGTGACGACGCGGACGCGCGCCGCCCCCTGGTCTACGAGCCAGCGCAGGCCCGCGCCCACGAGCGCGCCGCCCAGTCCCCGGCCCTGCGCCGCGGCCCCGACGGCGAGGAGGCCGATCTCTCCGATGCTTCCAGAAAGCACGCAGGAGATGTAGCCGGCCGGTCGTCCCTCGTGCTCTGCCACCAGGACCATGTCCTGCCGGCAGCTCTTCTCGATCCACGTCGCGTACAGCTCGTCACAGCGCCCGCGGTCGAAGTGCGGATCGGCGTAGAAGCGCGAATCGTGATGGCTGACCGCGGCGATGCGGCGCAGCTCCGGAACGTCGTCCACGCGCGCCGGACGGATCGAAGAGACGACCTCCGGGGGATCGAGGCGCGCGGACACGCCTTCGAGAGTCACCCGCAGGTCGACCAGCCGGAAGCCGGCCTCCTCGGCGAGGACGGCGGTCGCCGGATCCCCGGAATCGGCCAGGAAATAGAGACAGTCGATCGCCTCCGCGCGGCACCAGGCCACGATCGCGGCGAGCCGGTCGCGGTCCAGGCGGCCGCCGTGCACCCGGCCGACGCGGCAGCCGAAAAACTCCGAGTCCCAGGGCAGGACTTCGCAGGGCGGCGTGCTCATCGCTTCCCTCAAGCGGCCGGCGGTGTGCTGGAACGCACCGCGTAGACCGGCCGCGACATCAGGCGGAAGTGCATGCGGGCGAGGTATTCGCCGATGATCCCCAGGGTGAAGAGCTGGGCGCCGGAAAAGATCGCGATCACCGAGGCGAGAAACGGAAAGCCGGGCACCGTGGTCCCCTGGATCAGATACCGTCCCACCACCCAGACCAGCACGGCGAGGCCGAACAGGGTGGCGCCGAAGCCGATCAGGCTCGCGATCTTGAGCGGCCGGACGCTGAACCCGGTCAGCATGTTGAAGGTGTGGCGGGTCAACATCCGCAGCGTGTAGTTGGACCGCCCGGCCTGGCGCGGAGCGTGGGCGACCGCCACCGCGGCGAAGCGGCTCGTGGCCCAGGTCAGCAGCACGTCGATCGACACGTACGGGTTCTCGTACAGCGCGAACGCCCGCCGCAGCTCGGCGCGGAAGAGACGGAAGGCGCTGACGTCCGGCGCCGTCGCGGCGCCCGCTCCGAGCGTCCCCTTGAGCACGCTCTTGGTGACCCGCGACGCGAGATCGCGGAAGACGCCGTGCTGCTCGCGCTCCGGCGTGCCGTAGACGACGTCGACGTGCGGCGCGAGCGCGGCCAGCAGCTTGGGGATCTCCTCCGGCGGGTTCTGCAGGTCGTCGTCCATGGTGACGATGACGGCTCCGGCGGCGGCGCGGATGCCGCAGAGGAGCGCGTTGTGCTGGCCGTAGTTGCGCATCAGGTCGAGGCCGCGCACCCGCGGGTGCGTCCGCGCCAGCCCGGCGATCACCGACCAGCTCGCGTCGCGGCTGCCGTCGTTGACCAGCACGATCTCCCACGCCGGAGCCGCCGCGTCGAGCACGGGAGAGAGGCGGGCGACCAGATCGGGCAGGATCCCGGCGCTGTTGTACACGGGGACCACGACCGAAAGGTCGAGCGATGGCGCGTCGGTCACGGCGCGAGAGTCTACACCACCCTTGGCATCGCCCCCGATCTCTGAGAGGATCGCCCCTCGCAGGAAGCCCCATGGCCAATCCGACCGATCCGACTGATCTGACCGATCCGCAGTTCCGTCTCGACCGCCGCGAGCTGCTCAAGGGGATGGCCGTGGCCGGCATCGCCGCAGCCCTCGCCGGCGGATGCCGTCCTCCGGGCTCCCCGCGGCGCGACCTGATCCGCGCCGAGAACGAGCGCCCCGGCAGCCGCGACTGGCTGCTCACCAACACCCGGGTCGATCCGGAGACCCAGTACCGCTGCCCGTGGATCGAGGGCTACGTCTCCCGCACCAGCCTGCGCGCCGGCGACCGCCTGGCGGTCCACGTCAGCACCAATCCCCCCTCGCCCTTCAAGCTCGACATCTATCGCATGGGCTGGTACCAGGGTCTCGGCGGCCGGCTGATGCAGAAGCTCGGGCCGTTCCAGGGGACGGTCCAGCCCGATCCGCCGGTCGGCGTCGAACGCCTGCGCGACTGCCGGTGGTCGCCGGCGACCGAGATCACCATCCCCGCCGACTGGCCGAGCGGCGTCTACCTGGGCAAGCTGACCGCCGAACGGGAGGACGTCCAGAGCTACGTCGTCTTCATCGTCCGCGACGACCGGCCGTGCGACGTCCTCTTCCAGTGCAGCGACACCACCTGGGCGGCCTACAACCGCTGGCCGGACCACTTCTCCCTCTATGACGACGGCAAGAAGGAGTGGTACTGGGGTCCCAACGTGCAGGTGAGCTGGAACCGCCCCTACGGCAAATACTGCCAGATGGTCGACCAGCCGCTCTCCCAGGGCTCCGGCGAATTCCTGCTCTGGGAATTCCCCTTCGCCTTCTGGCTGGAGAAAGAGGGGTACGACGTCTCCTACATCTCCAACCTCGACACCCATACCGACGCCAAGGGGCTCCTGCGCGGCAGGCTCTGGACCTCCGTCGGGCACGACGAGTACTGGACGCGGGAGATGCACGACAACGTTCGGGCTGCCCGTGACGCCGGGGTGAATCTCGCCTTCCTCTCCGCCAACACCTGCTTCGGGCTGATCGACGTCCACCCCGACGCCGGGGGGGTGCCGAACCGCGGCATCCGCCGCACGGGTCAGTTCGGCTCGATCGACCCCCGCAACCTGGAGGACTTCCCGGAGATGGGCACCTTCCAGACCAGGCCGCCGGACGAGTCGCTGCTGGTCGGCGCGCGCACCTTCTATCCGCTGACCGGCGGCGGCCCCTGGATCTGCTCCAACGAGAAGCACTGGGTCTTCGCCAACACCGGCATGAAAGACGGCGACCGGGTGCCCGGCCTGGTCGGCTGGGAGTTCCACGGCCTGCCGGCGCCGATTCCCGGCCTCGAAGTCGTGGCCACCGGTCCGGCGAAGCGCGGCCGGGAAGCGGGCGTCTACACCGCCACCTGCTACCCCGGCCCGAAGAACAACTTCGTGTTCAACGGCGCCACCATCTGGTGGTCCCAGGGCCTCTCGGCTCCCCCCGGCCACCTCCTCCCCCGCCAAGGGCACGTCCAGCCAGGCGGGCCGGACCCGCGCATCCAGAAGATCACGGCGAATCTGATCGAGCGGGCGCGGAAGGGGTAGCCCTTGGCGGGACCGTCCACAAGGCTTATCATTGCGGGATTCTGTGACAAGCCGTTGACAATTCACCCACACACTTGGCGCTTTTTCTCGCGCGCTTTACTTCTGGAGATACCGTTTGGCCGGAAGAGATTCTGTCGGGGCGGCGCCGAACGGAGGGCGTTTTCCAGCATGGCTGGTGCCGCTGGCGGCGGCCGGGTTGCTGACCGCCCTGACCGTGGCGTCCCTGGCGTTCGCGCGGAGCCTCTCCTGGCCGGCCGTCCTGATCTGCCTCGCGGCCTGCTGGGCGGCTGCCGCCGGCCTGGGCCTCTTCCGGACCGAGCGGGAACGCCGCCGCACCGCGGAGATCTACTGCCGGGTGCTCGAAGCCGAGGTCGCGGAGCGCGCCCTGGCGGAAGAGCGCTACCGCCTCCTCTTCGAGCGCAACCCGGCGGGCATGTACCGCAGCACGATCGACGGCCGCCTGCTCGACTGCAACGAAGCGTTCATCCGCATGTTCGGCTACCCGGACCGCGACTCCATGGTCTCGATGCCGGTGGGGGACCTCTACGCCGATCCGGCGGACCGCGAGTGGCTGCTCGCCCGCTTCCTGGATGACCACGCGCCGCAGAACGTCGAGGTGCGCTTCCGGCGGCGCGACGGCGAAGAGTTCTGGGGGCTGCTGCGCGGTCCCGGCGGCTCGCCGAGCCGGGCGCGGGACGGCTCGACGCTGATCGAAGGGACCGTTCTCGACATCTCCGACCGCCGGCGCGCCGAGGAGGCGCTCCGCGACCGTGAGCGCGAGCTGGTGTTGCTGACCGAGCTCGGCTCCCTGCTCCAGACCTGCGATTCGGTCGACGAGGCGCATGCCGTCATCGCGCGCCAGGGACGCCGCCTCTTCCCGCAGCACGCCGGCGCCGTCTACCTGATCAGCCCGTCGCGCACCGACCTCGACGTCGCGGCCTCGTGGGGCGAAAACGGCGAGCCCATCCCCCAGGCGGACCGCTTCCGGCCGGAGGACTGCTGGGGGCTCCGCATCGGCCGCGAGCACCTCTTCGCCGATCCGGTCAACGACCTGCGCTGCCGCCACCTGACAGGTGGCGAGCCGGTGGTCTCCCTCTGCGTGCCGCTCGTCGCGCTCGGCGAGACCCTGGGCGTCCTCCACCTGCGCGAGCCCGCTCCCGGCCTCCAGTTGAGAAACCGCCGCCAGCTCGCCGCCACCGTCGCCGAGCAACTGGCGATGGCGATCGCCAACCTGAACCTGCGCGAGACGCTGCGCCACCAGTCGATCCGCGACTCGCTGACCGGCCTCTACAACCGCCGCTACTTCCAGGAGTCGCTCGAACGGGAGATCCGGCGGGTCAAGCGCAAGGGGAGCTCGCTCGGCGTCATGATGCTCGACCTCGACCGCTTCAAGCTGTTCAACGACAACTTCGGTCATGAGGCCGGCGACCTGCTGCTCCGCGCTTTCGCCGACCTCCTCCACCGCAAGGTGCGCGGCGAGGACGTGCCCTGCCGCTATGGCGGCGAGGAGTTCGCGCTGATCCTCCCCGAAGCGTCCCTGGAGGCCACCTGCGCCCGCGCCGAGGAGCTGCGCCAGGCGGTCAAGGAGCTGGCGCCGGTGTTCCACGACAGCGTGCTCGGCGGCGTCACCGTCTCGGTGGGCGTCGCCGTCTACCCGGACCACGGCCCGACCGGCGACGACGTGGTGCGCGCCGCCGACACCGCGCTCTACCACTCCAAGGCGTGCGGCCGCGACCGCATGTCCGTGGCTCCGGCGTCGCCGCTCGACCGCCGGTTCATGATTCCGGAGTGACCGGAATGTTCGGAGGGTCAGTTACGGCTGCATCGCCCAGGTGCTCACCGCCCACTCACTTCCGACCGGCGGAGCACCCTCGATGGCGAGGGCTCCGATGTACTTTTCGGCCGGGCGGAAGTGGCGGAAGACCCAGCGCGAGGCGCGGGCGGCGTCGCCTTCCAGGGTGAGCATGCGCGGCGGCTCGCCGGGGGCGAGGGTCACGTCGAACGAATCGAGCGGGGCCGCCAGGCCTTCGCCGACCGCCTTGAGATAGGCCTCTTTGCGCGTCCAGCAGTTGAAGAAGGCTTCCTCCCTCACCTCAAGCGGCAGACTCCGCAGCACCTCCCTCTCGCTGTGCGAGAAGAAGCGCTCGGAGATCTCCACGCAGTCGGGCATCGACTTCATGAACTCGATGTCGACCCCGATCTCGACCCCGCGGACGAAGCCCACCAGCGCCATCTCGTCCGAGTTGGAAAGGTTGAACTGCAAGCCTCCGGAGCCGGCGGCGAGCGGCCCGGCGAGGAACGGTTTGCCGCGCGGGCCGTAGGAGAAGGAGATCAACTCCGGGCGGGTGCTCAGATAGGCGGCGAGAAGCGTGCGCAGGGCGCCGCGGCCGACGGCGTACTGGCGGCGGTGGCGGTCGAAGCGGAAACGGTCCGCCCGCGCCCTCTCGTCGTCCGCGAGGAGACGGGAGTAGCGCTCGGCGTGGTCGGGCGGAGGGTCGAGGGAGATCGACCAGATGTGGATCTCCCCCGGATCGAGCGTCAGCCCCGGGGCCGCGGCGCGGGGGGAGAAGGTGCTCACGAGCCGGGGATGGTCAGCTCGGCCATGTCGCGCGCCACCGCCTCGGTGATGAGGTCCTTGGCGCTGTGCAGGAAGAAGTGGTCGCCCGGCAGCATGCGCAGCCGGAAGCGCCCCTTGGAGTGCTGGCGCCAGGCGTCGCAGTCCTCGCGGGTCACCTCGATGTCGCCGAGACCGCCGAAGACGGAAATCCCGGCGTCGAGCGGCTCCTCCGGGGTGAGCTGGTAGGTCTCGTTCACCGCGAAGTCGGCGCGCAGGACGGGGCTCAGGAGCTTCATCAGCTCGGCGTGCTGCAGGACCTCTTCCGGAGTGCCGTTGAGATCGCGCAGACGCTCGATGAACTCCGGCTCCGGCAGGTCGTGGATGGGGTCTTCCCGGGCCGGCAGGTGCGGCGCGCGGCGGCCCGAGACGAAGAGGTGGAGGGGCTGGGTCTTGCCGCGCCGGCGCAGCTCGCGGGCCAGCTCGAAGCTGATCATGCCGCCCATGCTGTGCCCGAAGAACACGAACGGCATGTCCATATACGGCAGCAGGGCGTCGGTGACCCCCTCGATCAGGGGCACGGGCCGGGTGAACGGCTGATCGCGCAGCCGGCTCTCCCGCCCCGGGAGCTGGACCGGGCAGACCTCGACGTTCGACGGCAGGGACGCCGCCCAGCCCCGGTAGGCCGAGGCACCGCCGCCGGCGTAGGGGAAACAGAACATGCGCAGCCGCGCACGTGGATTGACCTCACGGTAGGCGAGCCACCGGTCGGCAGGAGAGCTGCTCGGTCTCACGGTATGGATCGGCTCGGTCAGTTGGTTTCCTGGCTCGCCTGACGCTCGCGCTCCATCTCTTCCATCTTCTTGCGCAGCGAGAGGGGACGCATGTCGGTCCACACTTCCTTGATGTAGTCCAGGCACTCCTGCTTCGGGCCGGACTTGCCGACGTCGTTCCATCCCAGCGGGTTCTCGCGGTGAGACGGCCAGATGGAGTACTGCTCCTCGTGATTGATGACGACCTTGTAGATCGTGGTGTCTTCGCGATCTTCCCAGCTCATGACGTTCTCCTTCTCCTCGAGCCTTCCGATGATGTCCAAGATCCGGCGGAGAGGTTCCCTCCGGATCCGATGAGGCATTCCTCTACATAAGTGCCGGCAGCGCCCAAGACGTGACAACCGCCCCTGCCGGCGCGGCGAGCCGCCGAAGCTTAGCAGCTCCCTTCGCGTTTCCCAAGAGCTTCATGCCGCTCCGCTTTCGGCCCGCTCCCTCGCCCTGCCCAGGGTGGCGATCAGGGCGTCCAGATCCTGCGGCCCGGTGCGCACGTTGGTGATGCAGGCACGCAACGCCGTCCCCCCGTCTCCCAGCGAAACGGTGCTGATCCAGGCCTCTCCCGACGCCACGACCTCGCGCGCCACGGCCTCCAGGAAGCCCGCCGGCCGCGCTTCCCCCGCGTTGACACAGGTGAAGCAGACCACCGGCAAGGGCGTGTCGTTGACCACGATCCAGCCTGCCTCCCGAAGGCGCTCGCGCAGTTGGTCGCCCATCGCCGTCTGGTGACGGATGGCGGCCGCATACCCTTCCCATCCCGCCACCATCAGGGAGAGGAAGACCTTGAGACCGATGAAGCGCCGCGACCACTGCATCGAATGCGTGTACGGGTCCACCACCGGCAACCCCGCCCCGTCGCGCGGCATGTAGCCGGTGGTGACGCGGAAGGTGCGCTCCAGGATGCCGGCATGCCGCGTCAGATAGAGGCCGGCGCCCATCGGCACCGACAGCCACTTGTGGGCGTCGAAGGTGATCGAGCCCGCCCGCGCGATCCCCTGCAACACCGGCTTGAGCTCCGGCACCAGTGCGGCGGCGCCACCCCAGGCGGCGTCGACGTGCAGCCACAGGCGCTCTTCGTCGGCGATCTGCGCGATCTCGTCCAGGGGGTCCACCACGCCGGATCCGGTGCAGCCCGCGGTGGCCACCACGAAGAACGGTGAGTGCCCCGCGTCCCGGTCCTCCTGAATGCGGGCCAGCAGGTCGTCCGGCCGCATGCGCAGGCGGGCGTCCACCCGGATCTCGCGCACCGCCTCGGAGCCGAGGCCGCACAGGCGGGCCGCCTTGGCGAAGGAGTGGTGCCCCTCCGCCGAGATGTAGAGCACCGGCTGGCTGCGCAACGCGAGCAGGCCGCGGCGGCCGATCTCCGGGAAGGCGCGCATCATCGCGGTCAGGAGCGCTGTATGGTTCGCCTCGGCGCCGCCGCTGGTGAACGTCCCCTCGACCCGCGCCGGGTCGTAGCCGAAGCGCTCGCCGAAGGCGCGCACCAGATGCTGCTCGATCTCCACCGCCAGCGGGCTGTGGCTCCAGGCCGCGAGCTGCGGATTGAACGCCGCCACCAGCGTGTCGGCGGCGATCCCCATCGTCGTCGGGGCCGGATTGAACAGCCCGAAATAGCGCGGATGGGCGGCGTGCACCTGGTGCTTCCACAGCCCCTCGACCGCGAAATCGAGCGCCGCCAGCGGATCGGCCGGCCGCGCGAAGTCGCAGGGCGCCAGCAGGCCGCGGATCGCCTCGACGTCGAGCGGCGGCGCCACCGGCGCGGTCGAGACCTCGGTCTCATATCTCTCCACGGCCTCGATCAGGCGCCGCCACAGGGCGTTCCGGACCTCGGCTTCCAGCATCAACATGCAGCTACCTCCTCGGCCGATTCAACGGCCGCGCCAGATCTTCCACCGGTCCACGACCTCGCGGCCGCGGACCACCTGGTATTCGTCGAAGCATGCCACCGTCAGACAGGAATGGTTGGGCAGGATCCGCACGCGCTCTCCCACCGGCAGCGGCCGGCGCGGCGATTCGACGATCCCGTGCTCCTGGGAGAGCGAGACCAGCCGCGCGTCGCTGTCCAGGATCTCCCCCATCAGCTCCTCGGCGGGCGGGTCCGGCCCGGTGTCCTTGGAGAGGGCCAGCGCCCCGGCGTCGACGATCGAGCAGTCGTCGCCCGGCCGGTGCGACACGACGCTGGCCAGCACGGTCACCCCACAGTCCTCCACCCCGCACGAGCCGAGCGCCACCTGCGTCCGGTCGAAGAACACATAGTTCCCGGGCCGCGCCTCCGTCACCCCGTCGAGACGCGCCGCCGCGCACAGCGCCGGCGTCGAGCCGACGCTCACCGCCGGCACCGCGATCCCGGCGGCGCGCAGGCAGTCCGCGAAGCCGGTCATCACCGCCCGCTCCTCCTCGGCGATGGCCGCGATCTCCTCCCGGGTGGCGCCGTGGTAGGCGTGGCCCGAGTGGGAGAGGATGCCGTCGAAGAGCAACGCCGGCGAGCGGGCGATCCTCTCGGCCAGGCGCACGGACTCCAGGGCCGCGGGGTCGACCCCGGCCCGGTGGTAGCCGCAGTCCACCTTGAGCCAGACATGGAGCGGCGGTCCTCCAAAAGCGGCGAGGGCGTCCACCGCTTCCGGAGAGTCGGCCACGACACGGAAGGTGATGCCGGACGCCAGCGCGCGCACCTCGCCGAGCCGGTTGAGGATGACCGGGAAGGCCCAGGTGATGTCGTCGAACCCATGCTCGGCGAAGACGCGGGCTTCGTAGAGCGTCGAGACGGTGATGCCGGAGACGCCCCCGGATGGGAGCGCTCGCTGGCGCTCAGCGAGCTCGACGCACTTGTGCGTCTTGACGTGGGGGCGCAGGGCGACGCCGAGCGCGGAGGCGCGGCCGGCCATCCGCCGCAGGTTGCGCTCCACGACGTCGAGGTCGAGGAGCAGGCAGGGGGTGGGGAGGTCGTCCAACGACATCGGCAGGACCGGGGAGCTCATCGGGTTGATCATCATAGAGTAGGACGGTGACGACGCGTACCGCCTCCGCCGACATCCTGGACCCCGCCCTCCTCTTCGCGCCGCACGGAGAGCCCGGCCGGTTCTTCTGCCCGTGGCTGCCGTTTCAGAACCGCCCGCTCGACCTGCTGCGCTGGAAGCTCGGGGGGAAGGGTCCCTACGACCGCACGACGCCGCCTCGGGTGCCGGTGGTCGCCAACGACGGCGCCTATCTCGGCCGGGACCGGGGAGAGCCGCCGTCGGTCACCTGGGTCGGGCATTCGACGTTCGCCGTGCAGGACGAGGGAGACGTCTTCATCACCGACCCGGTCTGGGGGGAGCGCGCCCTGCTGCCGCGCCGGAAGTCCCCTCCCGGCATTCCCCTCGGCGCGGTCCCCCCGGCCGCGTTCGTCGTGCTCTCCCACAACCACTACGACCATCTGGACGCCTGGACGGTGGCGCGCCTGCCGCGGGCCATGCCCTGGTTCGTGCCGCTCGGGCTCGGCAGGTGGCTGCGCAGGCACGATCGGGAGAACGTCGTCGAGCTCGACTGGTGGCAGAGCGCGCGCCACGGCCGGTGGACCCTCACCTGCCTGCCCGCCCAGCACTGGTCGAACCGGCTCAGCGAAGGGCGCAACGCCAGCCTGTGGTGCTCGTGGATGCTCGACAATGGCGCGCGCAAGTACTACTTCGCCGGCGATTCCGGCTATTTTCATGGCTACACCGAGATCGGCCGCCGGTTCGGAGCCGTCGACGTCGCCTTCCTCCCCATCGGCGCCTACGAGCCCCGGTGGTTCATGCGCTCCCAGCACATGAATCCCGCGGAGGCCGTGCGGGCGTTCCGCGATCTCGGCGCGCGCGCCATGCTTCCCATGCATTGGGGGACGTTCGACCTCACCGACGAGCCGGTGGACCTGGCACCCCACGTCCTTCAGCAAATTCTTGCAGATGGCGACCCAGGCGACCGGCAGCGGATTCACACCCTGGCGGTGGGCGAACGCTGGCGGGTGACCTGATCCCCTGTGCTAGAGTTTGCTCCGGACAGCGAGCACCGCGATGAGATCCTCCAGCCAGGCCCTCCAACGTCCCACCCGGCGCCCCGTGCGTCCATTGGCCCCCCCATCGCCGCCGATGCCGCCGCTGCCGGCGGTGCGCCGGCCGCTCCAGCTCGAGCTGTTCGGGCGCAAGGATCCGGCGGTCCCCGTGCTGCCGGCGCCGGGGCGGCCGGTCATGGTCCCCTCGCCGGACGCTCCTCGGCTGGAGCTGCAACGCGCGCTCAACCGCCTGACCGGTGGACGCCTCAAGGCGCTCACCCTGACCGAGAACCGGCGCACCATCCTCAGCGTGAAGCCCGGCGGCGACCGCACCCAGCTCGCCGTGCGCATGCACCACTGCTTCGTCGGCGCTTCGCCGGAGGTCCTGGAAGCCGTCGCCACCTTCCTCGGCAGCAAGAAGGGGTCCGAGCCGGCGCGGCAGGCATTGCGGGTGATCCGCCAGCACTTCGCAGCGCAGGCCGAGCCCGCGGGCCGGCGCGCGCCGCGCCGCGCCGCGCACCGGACGAAGGGGATCGCCCTCGACCTGCGCGAGGTGGCCGACGACATCAACACCCGCTACTTCGACGGCCGCCTGCGGGTCGACATCACCTGGGGGCGCGGCGCGGGAGTGACCCAGCCCTGCCGGCGGCGCACCCGAACGTCCAGCCTGCAGCTCGGCAGCTACTCCTATGAGGACAACCTGATCCGCCTCCACCGCGTGCTCGACCAGCCGCGGGTGCCGCGGCACGTCATCGAGGCGGTGGTCTACCACGAGCTCCTCCATGCCGACATGCCACCGGTGATCCACAAGGGCCGCCGCTACTTCCACACCCCGGAGTTCCGCCGCCGGGAGCGGCTGTACCGCCATCTCGACAAGGCGAACCGGTGGATCCAGGAGCACCTGCCGGAGCTGCTCCGCGCCCGGCAGGCAGAGCGCAGACCCCGCCGGGCGTGAAGGTGAAAAACGTCCAGCCCCTCCCGCTGGCCCTCGTCCTGACCGTGGCGCTGGCGGCGCCGGTCCTGTCCCAGACTTCGCAAACACAGCCGTCAGCCGTCGAGAAGCCGCACTACCAGATCCCCAAGATCTCCATTCCGGTCAAGATCGACGGCGTCCTCGACGACGCGGCATGGAGCCAGGCCCTGAAGATCGACGTCAACGTCGAGCTCAAGCCGACCCCCAACGCGCCGGCGCCGGTGACCACCGTCTGCTACCTCGCCTACGACGACAAGTACCTCTACGCGGCTTTCCGGGCCAACGACCCGGACCCGTCGCAGATCCGCGCCAACCTCTCGGACCGCGACACCCCCTTCCGCGACGACTTCGTCGGCCTGATCTTCGACACCTTCAACGACGAGCGCCGCGGCTTCGAGCTGTTCGTCAATCCGTTCGGCGTGCAGATGGACCTCGCCCTCGACGAGACGAAGGAGAGCAACAGCAACGAGGAAGACCTGAGCTGGGACACCCTGTGGAACGCCGCCGGGCGGATCGACGACAAAGGGTACACCGTCGAGATGGCGATCCCGTTCAGCTCGCTGCGTTTCCAGCGCACGCACGGCGAGCAGACCTGGGGGCTCACCCCCTACCGCAACTATCCGCGGAGCCTGCGCCACGGCATGGTCTCCGCGCCGACCGATCCGAACAACGACTGCCTGGTCTGCCAGATCCCGAAAGTGACCGGCTTCCTGGGCGCCACCCCGGGCCGCAACGTCGAGCTCGATCCCACCGCCACCGCCCACCGCACCGACACGCGCCCCGACTTCCCCGGCGGACCGCTCGAGAACGGCAGGACCGGCGAGGACCTCGGGATCACGGCGCGCTGGGGGATCACGCCCAATCTCACCCTCTCCGGCGCCGTCAATCCGGACTTCTCCCAGGTCGAGGCCGACGTCGCCCAGCTCGACGTCAACACCCGCTTCGCCCTCTTCTACCCGGAGAAGCGCCCGTTCTTCCTCGAAGGGGCCGACTTCTTCAACAGCCCGTTCAACGTCGTCCACACCCGCACCGTGGCCGCTCCGGACTGGGGCGTGAAGCTGACCGGCAAGGAGGGGAAGAACGGCATCGGCCTGTTCGTGGCGGAGGACTCGACCACCAACCTGCTGCTGCCGGGGAGCCAGGGCTCGGACGCCGAGACGCTCGACGCCCACACCACCGACGCGGCGCTGCGCTACCGGCGCGACCTGGGGAGCAACGCCACGGTGGGAGCCGTGGTCACGCACCGCGGCGGCGGCGAGTCTGGAGACAACTACCGGAGCGATCTCTATGGAATCGACGGGCGGTGGCGGCCGACGGCGAGCGACGTCATCACCGTCCAGGCTCTACGCTCCGGCACCGAGTACCCGCGCGGCTTCGCCGCGGACTTCGGCCTCTCGCAGGGCACCCTGGACGGCTCGGCCGAGCGGCTCACCTACAACCACAGCTCGCGCAACTGGAACTGGAACGCGCGGATCGAGGACGTCGGGCGCGACTTCCGCGCCGACCTGGGGTTCATGCCGCAGGTCGGCTATTCGTTCGGCACCGCCGGCCTGGAGCATGTGTGGTGGTCGCCGAAGCCCCGCGCCTGGTACTCCTCCATCACCCTGGGCGGAGTGATCAACGAGACCCGGCAGTACGACGGGGTCGTCCTGCAACGCGATCAGGAAGGGTATGTCATCCTCCGCGGCCCGCTCCAGTCGGTCTACCAGATCGACACCGTGCGGCGCGAGCGGTTCTGGAACGGCCGGACGTTCCCGGAGCGGATCAACACCCTCTATGGTGAGATCCATCCGGTCGGCTCGGTCAACCTGTCGCTGACCGCGATCCAGGGGGACGCCATCGACTTCCTCCACACCCGGCCGACCGAGCTGCTGCGCCTCACGCCCTCCCTCGGCCTCAACCTGGGGCGCCACGTCCAGCTCCAGCTCGATCACGACCTGCAACGCGAAGAGATCGGGGGAGAGAAGCTGCTGGAGACGAACATCAGCCAGATGACGCTGATCTACCAGCTCAACATCCGCACCTTCTTCCGCGCCGTTCTGCAATACACGGACGTCCAGCTCACCGGCCTCTACACCGCCCCCGCGCCGGCCGAGCGCGACCGGCACCTGTTCAGCCAGCTCCTCTTCTCGTACAAGATCAACCCGCAGACCGTCTTCTTCCTCGGCTACTCCGACAACCAGGACGGCGGCCGGCTCGGCCAGGACGTCACCGCCCTGACGCGCTCCGACCGCACGGTGTTCCTCAAGCTCGGCTATGCCCTTGTTTTGTAGACATTGCTGTAAGTTCTACGGCTTGTAGGCCAGCGCACCGCCCAGCTTGCGGGCGACGCGGTCCTGGATCCAGTGCGGATCCCACCACTCGATGGGATTGATCGGGAGGCCCTGGAGCAGCATCGTGAAGTGGAGGTGATCGCCACCCGCGAGACCGGTCTTGCCGGAGCGGCCGATCTCCTGCCCGCGCTGCACGTCCTGCCCTTCCTTGACGCCGATCGACGACATGTGGCCGTAGAGACTCATCAGGCCGTAGCCGTGGTCGATGATCACCGCGTTGCCGTAGATCCCGAAAAAATGGGCGAGCACCACCTTGCCGCTGTTCGAAGCGGTGATCGCGGCATGCTCGGTGGCTGCCATGTCGAACCCGAGATGGTCCTCCTGGTCGATCGGCTGGCCTTTATAGATGTAGGTCCGGCGGTCGGCGAAGGCGGCGGTGATCTTGGAGTTGATCCACGGCTGGAACGCCTGCGTCCACAGGAACTTCGGCTCCGACTTCGCCGCCAGCTCCTTGAGCGTCTGAGCGTTCTTCTTGCGCAGGTTGCGGTTGATCTCGATGTAGTTCTTGAGCATGTCGCCCTGATCCGCCACCTCGGACTGGGACATGATCTCCGGCACCACCCGGTTCATGTAGGGATCGTCGACCTGGATGGTGTCGGCGTGGATCGGCCGCGGGGTGAACTTGTCGAGGAACGCCACCTCCGCCCGGTTGCCCACGTCGTCCGCGGCGGTCAGGTGGACCTTGGAGGAGTCGCCCAGGTCGTAGGGCACGGCGAAGAGGGCGAAATGGACCTGCCTGTCGTTTCCAGGCATCGGAAAGCCTGGGAAGAACCAGTCGCCAGATTGGACACCGTCCTGTAACGCCCCCTCACTGACCCGGTAGACGACGGCCTCGCAGCCTCCCTGGCTGGCATAGTGGAAGGTCGACTGGACCTGGAGCGTCGGCGGCGCCAGGCGGACCGGCAGCTTGACCTCGGCAATCACCGGATCCGGCTGGCGGAGGAGAGATCCCGCCCGTTCGGCCGTCACCCGGACCGTCGCCTCCCCGGAGCGGAGCCCCTGGACCGTCTCCCGGCCGACGTCGACCGTCATCACGGCCGGCGGCACCGAGCCGAACGACCACACCGACCGCGGCGTCATCTCCTGCTCTTTGACCGGCTTGACGTCCGTCCCCTGCACGACCTCGATCTTGACCTTGGAGACGCGCTGCGGATTCTCGATCTTCACCTCGATCGGGGTGCGCCGGCCGATCCCCTGGAGCTTGGGCTGCACCTGGAGCTTCGGCGTCGCGCCGGGGTAGAAGATCGAGAAGAGCCCGACCACCACCGCCAGGGCGACGAGGATCAGGAGACCACGGAGGAGACAACCGGCGGAAGCTTTGCGATCACGGTCACGGGCCATCGGAACCTCTTCGGGAAAATCGATCAGAGAAGCGGAAAACCACCGCATCCGGGGATCTTATCCTCGAAGCGGGCAGCAATTTTTACAAATTTTGCGCGGAAGGAATGGAATGCCGACAAACCCTGTTCCTGATCTTTGAAAGCACGCACCCGGCGGAGACGTCCCCGGTCATGGGGATGTCTCGGCCGACACTTTCAACTCGCTCGCTCCTGGAGGTGCGGTGAAGATCAAAGGCTTTCGCCTCGCTGTCGTCGTAGTGTCTTTTGGCGTCCTCGCCGTCCTTTACCTGCTGGTCAGTGTGCCAGAAAAGGTTCAGGCGGCCACGCCAGCACCTCACTCTTCCGCCCCTCTCCCCACCCCATCCTCCCCCGTCTCCCGCTACGCCCGAGCCGCCCAAGCCCTGCGTTCGGGAAACTTGCAAGCAGCGCGCCAGCTCTTGGATGAGGTCGCCCGGCAGTGGCCCGGCGAAGCAGCCCGCGCGCGGGTGCTCGGCGGCCTCTATGCCTCCGAGGCCGGCGACAAACGACTCGCCGAGGAGCTGCTCGGCGCGGCGTCTGATCCGGGAGGGCAGATCGAGGACTGGCGTCTCTGGCTGCTCGCCGAGACGGCGAGCGCCAATGGCCACCCCGAAGCCGCCCGCAACAGCCTCGACCGGCTGCTCGCCGGATGCCGTCCCTCGCCTCTCCGTCCCTGGGCGTACCTGGAAGCCGCACGCCTCGCCGACAAGGTGGGGGATGAGCGGGCGACCCTGGCGCTGATCGACGGCGCGCGCGGCGAGAAGGTCAACGGCGCGACTGCAGCGGAGCTCGAGAACATCGCCTGGACGGTGGGCCGGCGGCTCAACGACAAGGGCGTCCGCCGCGAGGCCGCCCGCCGGCTGCTGGTCCAGGCTCCGATGACCGCCGGAGCTCTCGACGTCACGTCGGCCTTCCGCGCCGTCGACGGCTCGCTCGACTGGAGCCTCGTGCTTTCAAGCGGAGAAGTGAAACAGCGCGCCCGCTCCTTCCTCGGCACGGAGCACATGACGGCCGCGCTCGACACCCTGGACCACGTGCCGACCGAGCAGCGGGACACCGAGTGGCATCTGATCAAGGCGCAGGCCCTCACCCAGTCGCGCCGGGGCAGCGACGCCCTGACGCTCCTCGCCGCCGTCGAGTCGCGCGATCCCGCCGAGCGCGCCTCTCTGGAGTGGGAACGCGCCGTCGCCTCTGCCGAGATCGCCGAGACCAGTCTCGACGCCTCGCAGCGCCGTGCCCTGCTGGAGGAATCGCACCACCACCTCACCGAGGTCGTCCGGCTCGGGGCCGGCGCCCAGATCCCGGCCCGCGAGCTGCGGGTCTTCTACCGCGCGTTCCTCCAGGACGGCATGCTCCCGCAGGCGACGGACACCCTGCGCATCCTGCGCGTCGTCGACCCCGGGGATACCACCGGCGCGCGCGATCTCTGGGAACGCGGCTGGGCTGCTTTCCAGCGGCGGGATCTCGCGGCCGCGATCTCCTTCTGGCAGGAACTGGGGACCCTCTATCCGGACCAGGGAGACGCCCAGCGCGGCGTCTACTGGCAGGCCCGTGCCCTGGAGCAGATGGGCGACACCACGCGCGCCCATGCCCTCTACCGGAGCATGGTCGCCGCGTCCGACACCGGTGACTTCTACCGCCGGCAGGCGGCGGAGCGGCTGGGGGTGCCCCCCGTCTCGTCCGCCATCGAGCTGGCGCGAACCCCCGGCCCGTGGCCGCGGGACCCGTTCCTGCTGCGCGCCAAGCTGTTCACCGACGTAGGGCTGGACAAGCTCGCCCTCCGCGAGATGGACCTCGTGGCCAACCAGGCGAATTCCCGCGACCTCCTCGCCCTGCGCGCCCTGATCATGGGCCGGCAGGGCCGGCGCCGCGAATCGATCGCCCTGCTGCGCGAGGCGTTCCCGGCCCTGGGCGGCCCCCGGCAGTCGACGGTCCCCGAGGAGATCCTGCGCTCCTACTACCCGCTCGAGTTCGCCGACACGATCAAAACCGCGGCGACCACCAACGGCCTTCCCGCGGCCCTGGTCGCCGGCATCATCCGCCAGGAGAGCGCCTTCGATCCGCGCGCCACCAGCCCGGTCGGCGCGCGCGGGCTGATGCAGCTCATGCCGGCCACGGCGCGCGAGATGACCTCCCGCCTGGGCCTGCGCACGCCGGCCACCGGCCTGTACGACCCGGGCTTCAGCATCACGCTCGGGAGCGCCTACTTCCGCGGGCTCCTGAGCAGCTTCGGCGGCAATGTGGAGCTCGCCCTGGCGGGCTACAACGGCGGCCCCAATCGCATCCACCGGCTGTGGCAGGAAGCCGGACCCAAACCGGAGCTCGACTCCTTCGTGGAGACGCTCCGGATGGACGAGTCCCGAGACTACGTCAAGCGGATTCTCGTCCTGGCCGACAGCTACCGCCAGCTCTACCCTTCGATTAGCTGAGAACAGCTCACATATTTGGAATACAGAATACACAAAAGCCTTGCCGGGCAATCCGGCAAGGCTTTTGCAGCGGCGTGGAGGGGTCAAGGACCCTGTGCACAAAGGAGACGACTGATGAATCTGTACGTTGGAAACCTGCCGTACCGAGTGAGCGAGGAGCAGTTGAAACAGTCATTTGAACAGTACGGCACGGTGTCATCCTGCACCATCATCAAAGACAAGATGACGGGGCAGTCGAAAGGATTCGGCTTCCTTGAAATGCCGGAGCACGAAGAGGCGGAGGCGGCGATCAACGGCTGGAACGGGCGGGATCTCATGGGCCGGAAGCTCAATGTCAACGAAGCGCGCCCGCGGACGGGGGGCGGTGGCGGTGGTGGCGCAGCGCGTCGGGAGGATCGTTATTGAACAAGCCTGACCGCCCTCCCGTGCGCTGAGAGCGCACGGGGGGTCAAATTTTACCTGCCGAGGCCTGTCCCAGGCTGTAAATTATCTCTTTCCTCGCTCATGGAGCAGAATACGCGCCCATGAGGCCACTCGACACCCTTGCCTCCGCCTCCCGCGTGGGCCTCGTCCTCTCCGGCGGATCCGCCCGCTGCTCCTTCCAGATAGGCGTCCTGGAGACGCTCGCCGAGCTCGGCGTCCGGCCGGCGCTCTCGATCGCCGTCTCCGCCGGCTCCTGGAACGGCGCCGCCGTCGCCGCGGGCACGGCCCACCGCCTGCGCCACTACTGGCGGGCGTTCGGACGGATGCCGCACGTCGATCTGCGCAATCTGCTGCGCGAGCACTCCCCGTACCGCTTCACCGAAATGCACCGCCGCACCTTCTCCCGCTACGTGGGAAACGAGCGTCTGCGCTCACCGGAAGCGTCGACCCTGCTGATCGGCGTCACCCGCCTGCGCGACCGCCAGCCCGTGCTGTTCGACGCGCGCACGGTCGAGGACCCTTTCCTCCTCTGCCTCGCCTCCAACTACCTGCCGCCCTTCTACACCCACGCGCCACGCATCGGCGGCGAGCGGTACGGGGACGGCAGCCTGAGCGACAACCTGCCCTATGAGCGGGCCTTCGCGGAGGGGTGCGACGCGGTCGTCCTGGTGACCATGAAGGGCGAAAGCGAGGGGAACCTCTACCGCAGCCCGCGCGACACCGAGCACGCCATCCCCGCCGCGCTGCGCGACCGGGTGATCGTCATCCGCCCACGCCACCGCCTGCCGGTCGCCTTCACCGAAAAACGCTGGCCCGTCCTGCGCGACATCGTCGAGCTCGGCCGGCTGCGCGCCCGCGAGGTCCTGCTCGGCGAGCGCCACCCGGAGACCGACGTGCGGGCCGCAGGCACGTCCCCCACCATTCTTCTCAGCCGCTTCCTGCGCCGGTCTCCCGCCATGCCGGCTTCCCCCTGACGGTCTAAGAGGGTGTCTCGACAGTCGCCGGGGCCTCACCCCCCTAAATAGGCGCGAACCTAAAGTAGGGGAGGGGCTTGCCCCCTCCCGGGCGGGCGGAGGAGCCGAGTCACGAAGACCGAGCCTTCCGCCTCCTCCCCCGCGCGTGCCACCGCCTCCCACCCCGAACGGGGGCCGAGCGGGAGAGGGCGCCACCACCCGGAAGCAAGACGCAGACGATCGGGAGCGAGCCGCGCCTGATGGGGAGGAAGGCGCAGACGATCGGGAGAGAGCCGCGCCCGATGGGGAGGGAGGCGCAGACGATCGGGAGCCAGCCGCGCCTGATGGGGAGGGAGGCGCAGACGATCGGGAGAGAGCCGCGCCCGATGAGAGGGAGGCGCAGACGATCGGGAGCGAGCCGCGCCCGACGGGGAGCAAGGCGCAGACGATCGGGAGCGAGCAGCACCCGA